>Ga0153940_1000258_pt1 | contig 30964 bp, 30 predicted proteins | sample TSNJ024MetaG_FD_104736 | JGI IMG/M metagenome (GOLD analysis project Ga0153940, IMG submission 104736) | Attine ant fungus gardens microbial communities from New Jersey, USA - TSNJ024 MetaG | ecosystem: Host-associated > Fungi > Mycelium > Unclassified | place: USA: New Jersey, Brendan T. Byrne...
ACGCGGAATTAAAATTCCTTGTGTTCCTTTTGGCCAAAGCCCCAAAAGGAACCAAAAGTGCTTTAGCACCCCACTTCAAAGGCCGACCCGTTAGCAGAAGAGACGGCTAAACGAAAAAACTCGGTCCGGGGTTTGTATAATCCGAATCGTCAGATAAGCTCAAACACGCTTTCGTTTTTTAGCCTTTCTCTCCTGACGGGTTCCCGTCCGTGAAGTATACGGCGCCAGCTGACGCGTATTTATTCATCAAAGGGCTTGGCTTACTAAGGCGTCAGCGGATGCGCATTAGTGACGCAGGCGGGCACCTGTCCGGTGCAGTCGGCGTGGAAAGGGACTGGGCGATAGCCCGTTTGTCACTTTCAGCCGGCAAACCGTTGACAGGTCGCCGAGGAACGGAGCGCTAGCCTTTTGGTTCGTTTTGGGCAATGCCAAAATGAACATTCAAACGCAACGAAGTGTAGTCGATAATAATCCAACTTTTTTATCTTACAATAATCACTTCAACTACTGATTGCTATAAGTAGTATAAAAATAAGCTTAATTGCCGAAACAAATAAGCTGCTTGTGATGTTTCCTAAAAGGTATGAAGTTGTATATTTCGGTAAAAAGAAGTCTTATTTATTAAAAAAAACAAAAATAGTTCTAATACATGCTTTTATTTTGTTTCTTTGCAGCGAATTTGGGTGCGTTGTGCCCGCATGTAAGGACTGTTTCGAAATGAGGGCTATTTATACAGCATCATTTAATAATAACTGAGTTGTTACATGCAAAATAACAAATAGGTCTGTGACCTTTAATTGTCTCTGTACAGATGTCTGATAAACGGCAACCTAGAACAATATCTTTATTTACTTCAGGAGTAATATCTACTATAAGTATCACTCTTGTGCTTTTTTTATTGGGGCTGACGATATTAGTAGCCTTCACCGGAAAAGGCCTGGCAGCATATTTTAAAGAAAATATGGGTATGTCCATCGAATTGACCGGAAATATGGATGCAACTGCTATTCAGAAAACAAAGGAGAAAATAGAAGCTAATCCTTATGTTAAATCAACGACTTACATAAGTAAAGAGGAGGTAAAGAAGCAACTGGTAGATGATTTGGGCGGAGATCCCGAAGAAGTGTTAGGTTATGATCCCTCCCGGAGTTATTTCGATGTGTTCATCAAATCGGAGTATGTAAATACAGACAGTATAAAAAAAGTTGAAGCCAGCTTTAAGGATTTCAAATTGACCAAAGGTCTGTCTTTTAAAGAGGAAGATATTGCATTGGCTAATCAAAATCTCTCGAAAGTAGGCTCTATCCTTCTCATACTGGCTGTTATACTTATTCTTATATCTTTTACATTAATAAGGAATACAATACAATTAAATATATATTCGAAACGTTTCTTAATTAATACAATGCAACTCGTTGGAGCAACGAATGGTTTTATCAGGCGTCCGTTTATAATGAGCACGGTTGTTTCGGGTATAATAGCTGCTATCGTGGCTAATGTGGCCATAACCGGGGTTATATATTACTTTACGAATGAGTATCCCGAACTGATATCGATTGTAACCATGACAGAATTGTTAATTGTATATGGGCTTGTATTGATTTTGGGGATATTAATTACCGTTCTTGCTACCATATCTGCAGTGAACAGGTACTTAAGAATGACAACAAATAAACTTTATCACGTCTAAAAATATGGATAAGAAAGATTTTGCATTTGGCAAACAGAATTACATCATTTGTGCAGTATCTGTCGTTCTCATCATTGTAGGATTTATATTGATGACAGGGCCTGCATCGAGTGTTGAAGGAGGTTTTGAACCGGATATTTTCAGTACAAGGAGAATTGTTGTAGCGCCGATGATTTGTTTTGCAGGCTTTCTGCTCATGATTGTGGGTATTCTATATCCTCGTAAGAAAGAATTAACAGACGAGAAGAAAGAGCGCAACTAATCACAAAACTATAATTTATAATGAGCATTATTGAAGCAATTATTATTGCTATTGTGGAGGGCCTGACCGAATTTCTTCCTGTGTCTTCTACCGGACATATGATTATTGCCCAGAGTCTTCTGGGTGTTGAGAGTAACGAATTTGTAAAAGCTTTTACCGTAATTATCCAGTTTGGAGCCATCTTGTCGGTAATTGTATTATATTGGAAGCGTTTTTTTCGTTTCAGGGAAGTTCCCGTATCTGAGAATACTGGCTTATTGAAATATGTTTTATATAAATATGAGTTCTACTGGAAACTGTTGATGGGATTCATCCCGGCTGCCATCTTAGGATTCATTTTCAATGATATGATAGACGAACTGCTGGAAAGTGTATTGGTTGTATCCATTATGCTTGTTTTGGGAGGTATCCTTATGCTGTTTGTGGATAAGTGGTTTAACCGTCCTGAAGAAGGCCGGCAGGAAATTACATATAAGAATGCCTTTGTAATAGGTTGTTATCAGTGTATAGCCATGATACCGGGTGTATCCCGTTCTATGGCTACTATTGTAGGGGGTATGAGCCGCGGGCTCAGTCGTAAGAATGCGGCCGAATTCTCATTCTTTCTGGCTGTTCCTACTATGGCTGCCGCAACAGGATATAAATTACTGAAGCTGATAATGTCCGATACCGGATTCGAATTATTAAAAGATAATATAGGAGTACTGGTTATCGGTAATGTGGTAGCATTCATAGTCGCATTACTGGCTATCAAGTTCTTTATCGGTTTTGTAACTAAATATGGTTTTAAACTGTTTGGCTGGTATCGTATTATTATTGGTGGCATCCTGTTGGCTCTATTGCTTTCAGGACATGAATTAACTATCATTTAATGGATTTTATTTCAGGAGAGGTCTTATACATAAACAAACCGCTTAATTGGACATCGTTTGATCTGGTACGGAAATTGCGGAATAAGCTTTGTCGGAGACTGGGCGTTAAGAAATTGAAAGTAGGTCATGCCGGAACGCTTGACCCGCTTGCTGCAGGAGTAATGATTATTTGCACCGGGAAAAAAACCAAGCTGATAGAAACATTCCAGTATCAGACCAAAGAATATATTGCAACCATAAGATTAGGGAAAACAACTCCGTCTTTCGACTTAGAGACAGAAGTAGACGCAATATATCCAACGGAGCATATAACCAAAGAGTTGGTTAATCAGATATTGACACAGTTTATCGGAGAGATTCAGCAGGTCCCCCCTACATATTCTGCCTGTAAGGTGGAGGGAAAAAGGGCTTATGAATTTGCACGCGAGGGGCAGGAGGTTGAATTAAAGCCTAAACTGCTGGCAATAGATGAAATTGAACTTCTTGATTATACTATGCCTGAGATAAAGATCAGGGTAGTATGCAGCAAGGGTACATATATAAGGGCATTGGCAAGGGATATCGGTTTAGCATTAAACACCGGAGGGCATCTGACGGCATTGGAACGTACCCGGATAGGGGATATTACTCTCGACCTGTGTGTTGCAGGGGAACAGATAGAAGAAGTGGTGGACGCCCTTTTAGATTAGGATATCAGGATATATCCTTGTATGTTTGCAGATTATAATAGAAACTAAATTAATTTATATATAGAATATGAAACTTTCTCAATTCAAGTTTGATTTGCCTGAGGAATTGATAGCCTCTCATCCTGCAAAAAACAGGGATGAATCCCGTTTATTGGTTGTCAATCGCAAGACTGGAGAAGTTGAGCATAAGGTTTTTAAAGATATTATCGAATATTTCGATGATAAGGATGTATTTATCTTTAACGACACAAAGGTTTTTCCTGCCCGTTTGTACGGGAATAAAGAAAAGACCGGAGCTACTATCGAAGTGTTTTTACTTAGGGAACTGAATGAAGAATTTCACCTGTGGGATGTATTGGTAGATCCTGCTCGTAAAATCCGTATCGGGAATAAACTATACTTTGGCGACGATGACTCAATGGTGGCCGAAGTTATTGATAATACAACTTCGCGAGGGCGTACACTCCGTTTCTTATATGACGGGCCTAGCGAAGAGTTTCGTAAGGCTCTTTATGCATTAGGTGAAACTCCTATACCTAAATATCTGAACAGAGGCGAAGAAGCTGAAGATAAAGACCGTTACCAGACTATCTTTGCCAAGAATGAAGGAGCTGTGGTTGCTCCTGCTGCCGGACTGCATTTTAGCCGTGAACTGCTGAAGCGTATGGAAATCAAAGGTATTGATTTCGCTTATATAACATTACATTCAGGTTTGGGTAATTATCGGGATATCGATGTGGAAGACCTGACCAAGCATAAGATGGATTCGGAACAATTGCAGATTACCGAAGAAGCTATTATTCATGTAAACAGAGCAAAAGATGCGGGGCGCCGTGTTTGTGCAGTGGGTACATCTGTAATGCGGGCGATAGAGACGATTGTTAGCACAGACGGGCATTTGAAAACCAATGAGGGCTGGACAAATAAATTCATATTCCCTCCATATGATTTTGGTATTGCCGACTCAATGGTAACCAACTTTCATCTGCCTCAATCGACGCTATTGATGATGACCGCCGCTTTCGGAGGATATGACCGTATTATGGATATATACGATATGGCAGTGAAAGAGAAGTACCGCTTCGGTACATATGGTGATGCAATGCTTATAATCTAAATGTTACTGGATAAAGAGATTCAGCATGATGTATTCTTGGGCCTGGGCTCCAATATGGGAGACAGGGGAGAGAACCTTAATCATGCGATAAACAGAATAGAAGAGCGGATTGGTGAAGTTATTACCACTTCCGCTTTTTACGTTACCGAACCGGTAGGCTTCGAATCGGAGAACCGCTTCCTGAATGCCGTATGCGAAGTAAAGACCAGATTGCGGCCAATGGAGTTACTGCAACGGACTCAGGAAATCGAAAAAGAAATGGGACGTACAACCAAGTCCGAGAACAGGGTTTATGCCGATAGGATAATAGATATCGACCTGTTATTGTTCGACGATAAAGTGTATGCTAATGAAAAACTTATCCTGCCGCATCCACATTTACATGAGAGAGCCTTCGTCTTATTGCCTTTAGCAGAGATCGCAGGTGATTACATCCATCCTGTTTTACATAAGACAATCAATCAGCTCAAGTCCGAATTGGGTTAATGTTCTTCTTCGGAATGCACGAAGTATGCGGGGAACGACTGTACACTCTCGTTGTGATACCTGTCGGAGGCTGTAACAAAGTAGTGGAACCCGAATTCACCAACCGTTACCGGAAATGAATAGCTGTTGGTATGTAATCCCGTAACCAGTATGTTGAGGGAATTGTTTATATCTATTTCTTCTGTTGAAGAGGCGTATATATTGTAGGTATAAGTTTCGTTATTATCGGGTGCATCCCATTTTATATTCAGATAACCTTCATCTTTATACACCTGCGTAATAACCGGAGAGTTAGGGGATATATTATCCAGCCAGGTCAAAGGTGGTAATTTAGCGGGAGTAGGGTAGTAGGTCTGAATAGAATCTCTGATACCTTTCAGGTTGCTTAAAATATTTTCGGTACGGAAGTACGCTTGTCCTTTTATATTATTGTCCCGTGTATATTTCATCTGGTTCAGGATATCCTCTAACGACCAGTTTTGCTCATCCATCTGATAAACGCCTAGTCCCGGCACAACAATCCGCCCGTTACTGTTTGCCACCCAATCGTCGAGAAATGGATAGAAACGGTGTTCTTTATAATACATCATAGGGAATACAAGGTCATGTTTTCCGCTTTTCATCCAGTGACCCGCATCCTGAAAAACTGTTTCATAAGCTGTCCAGCCATCGTTTGGCGCTACGTGCTGTAATACCCGGTACCGTCCCAGAGGAGAGCTGCTTATTTGCACCCAGGGCTTAACTGCTTTCACATTGTCGTAAATATCTGTAACCAATTGGTTTATGTTGTCTCTGCGCCAGTCGTGCAAGCCTTTCCCATTACCATATTTTTTGAAGGTATCATCGTCGGGAAACTTCTGAGTATTGCTGGGATAGCGTATATAATCGAAATGTACGCCGTCGACATCATAGTTCTTCACTATTTCGTCTACAATAGATGAGACTAACTGTTTTGACTCAGGTCTTCCGGGGTCCAGATACCATGTTCCGTTGACTTCTTTGTAATAATCGGGTTTATCTTTGACTACTGTCCCTCTCCGTCTTTTACCTTTTCCTGTATATTTCATCTTTGCTTTATCCATTGTATAGGTCACAAGCCAGGCATGACATTCCATGCCTCTTTTGTGGCATTCCTCAATGGCGAAGGCCAATGGATCGAAACCTTCCGAATGATTAAAATAGGTACTCAAAGGTTCTATTTTAGACCTGTAGAACACATAGCCTTGTGCCCGCACTTGAAATAACACTACATTGAAATGTTCTTCTTGCAACTGGTCAAGTATATCTCTTAATTGTTTTTTCTGTGCTTCTACGCTGGTTCCTTGTTTAGGCCAGTCCAGTCCCCAGTTGGTAGTAAGCCATACGGCCCTTACTTCAGTGGAGGGTACTTGTGTAAAGATCGATAATGGAAATAAGAAGAATATGGAGAGTAATCTGAATAATTTCATGCTTTATAATCCGCTAAAATTTACATCGCTGAATAAAAGAGATGGTAACCGCCATGGCGAACTTTCACGCGGGTCATTCCCTACTTCTGCAAGATTTTTCCATAGAACAAGTATATTGCCTGTAATGTTCATCTCGTTTACCGGGGTAGTTGCTATTCCGCCTTCGATAAGGAAGCCCTCTATACCAAACGAAAAGTCGCCTGTTGTAGGGTTGCTGTTGCCGCCGTTGAAGCCTGTTATCCAGATACCTTTTTGTACAGATCGTAATATTTCATCAGAATTTCGACTGCCCGGGGTAGTTTGTATAATGGATGGTGAAGCTATTGTAGGCTCTATATCCATTTTTAGCGAGTTGTATGTATCTATGAAGTATGTTTGTAATATACCTTTGTCTATAATGACACGTTCTTTGGTAGCAACACCTTCACCATCAAACCATCTGGCACCGAACGCACGGGCAAGATGGGGGGTATCTGTGATAGTCAGCTTGTCGGATGTGATCTGCTGTCCCAGTTTATCTAACAAGAACGAATTCTTTTGTTGTAACGCTGTTCCGTACATTGCACCCATTATTGGGGAAAACAAACGTGATGCAGTGGTGTTGTCGAGCAGCATATCGTATCTGCCCGATTTAATTTTTTGCTGGCCTATTTTCCGCAAAGCCCGTTCGAGAGCTATCTTTCCTATTCCGGTCTTTTTCAGATCATCCCAGTAAACAGAACTGTCGAACCAATACGATTCGGCCCGGGCATCGCCGTCTGTTTTCAGGGCTACTTCTATTGTCAGGTTGAAGGCCGAGTCTATGCTTTCCGCTTCAAATCCGTTACTGGCAATCATGTATTCGGCGCCTACCCCATCATCGTAAGATGAAGTGATGGAAATAATCTGCTTATCCGATCCGTATATTTCTTCAACCGCTTGCCGGGTGATATCCAGTTTCTTATCGGTACTGATATTATCAAAGGAGTTATCATATAAGTCCAGCCCCCTGCTATCACCTTTATAATACCTGTCAGAATTTGGAAGTTGACGGAAAGTATCCTTAGCCAGATATTTGGTAGATATGATTCCTTCTTTGATGAATGTTTCCAGCCCTGCCTTTTCTATGCGGTTGGTAGAAAATGTACCATATTTGCCATTAACAAATAGCTCTATATACAATTTGTTCTCGGAACTTTGATGCAACTTGTCCAGTTGTGTATTGCGGTATTCAAACGAATTATTATTTGCCGTGATAATCGAAACCCGGGCAGCCTGGCATCCGTTTTGCAAAGCAAGTTGCATAGCCCATTGCGCAGTATCTTTATGTTGTTCAGTAATCATATTGTAATGTTTTCGCATGCAAAAATACACAGAATAAGAGAAATCAATTAATAATTAAGAATGAAAAATTAATAATTGGCTTGTCAGTTATCAGTTAACAATTAGAACTTCTTTATACTTTTTACTCAATACTTACTATTTTGAAAAGGTAACAAAGGTAACAATAAAATCAGTTAGCAGTTAACAGTCATCAGTAAACAACTTGTGTCTCGTATCCTGTTTACTTGTAACTATTCCAAAAAAAGTAACAAAGGTTACAGCTTTTACGCACTTTAATTATTGAATCCTTAAACATTAAATTTTTAAATCCTAAATCCAATACTTCAAAGAACTCCAAAGCCATAAGCTTTACCTATAGATAAAATACTCATGTTATAATAACTCATAACTTGTAAGTTTTTCTACCTTTGTAGCATTCTTATTCTAAAAATGAAAGAATGGAAACATTTCCTTCGAGTCCTTACATTCAGTTTTCCCGTAATCAATGGGCTGCTCTTCGCGACTCGGAACCTATGACGCTCACATACGAAGAGTTATTGACCCTGCAAGGTATCGACTACGAGCTTTCTATTGATGAAGTAGAAGATATTTACCTTCCCCTTTCCCGTTTATTAAGTTATTACTTCAATGCACGCACCAGTCGCCAGTCGGTATTGACAAAGTTCCTCAATCAAAAATCGATGAAAGTACCTTTCATCGTTGGTATTGCAGGTAGTGTGTCGGTGGGTAAAAGCACCACAGCACGTGTATTACAGGCGTTACTTAGCCGCTGGAAAGAAAATACCCGTGTATCTCTGATAACCACTGATGGATTTCTATATCCGAATGCGATATTGGAAGAAAAGGGTATCATGCTCAAAAAAGGGTTTCCCCAATCATATGATATCAAGACATTATTGAAGTTCGTTACGGATCTGAAGGCAGGGAAAAGAAATATAAGGGTACCCAAATATTCGCATCTCATTTATGATATTATCCCGAACGAGTATCAGGTTATAGACCAGCCGGACATACTTATATTGGAAGGCCTGAATGTATTGCAGAGCGGGATGGACTATCCGAATGAGAAACCCCGCATATTTGTTTCCGATTTTGTCGATTTTTCCATATATGTAGATGCCGATGAGCAGAAACTGGAAGAGTGGTATATCTCCCGTTTTATGAAGTTCAGGAAAGGGGCATTTACGAATCCTGATTCGTATTTTCACAGCTTTGCCAAACTGGCTGACAAGAACGCGGTCAACACAGCAAAAACCATCTGGAGGGAAATAAACCGCAAAAATCTGCGTAAAAACATCCTCCCTACCAGAGAACGTGCCAGTTTGATACTACATAAGGGAGAAGGGCATGCCGTGGATTATGTGAGGCTAAGAAAATAGATTATCATTATAGGGTTAATACATAAAAAAGGAGACACCGGTATCGGTGCCTCCTTCTCATTTTATCCCAGGTAAAAATTAGTCGATAAAATCTACTGTTTCTTCTCCAATCATCTGACGAAGTGTATTTTTTAACTTCACGTATTGGATAAATAAGTCATGCTCCGCAACCTTATTAGGCTCGTGCATAGGGCTCTTGAAGTAGAATGACAACCAGTCCTGTATCCCGCTCATCCCTGCACGTTTAGCCAGGTCTGTAAACAGAACAAGGTCTAAGCAAAGAGGTGCTGCAAGGATAGAGTCTTTACAAAGGAAGTCAACCTTCATCTGCATTTTGTAACCTAACCATCCGAACAAGTCGATGTTATCCCATCCTTCTTTATCGTCGTTACGAGGCGGATAATAGTTGATACGAACCTTGTGGTAAACATTACCGTAAAGTTCAGGATAAAGTTCAGGTTGAAGAATATTATCAATAACCGAAAGTTTTGATTCTTCTTTTGTTTTGAATGAACCCGGATCGTCAAGAACTTCGCCGTCACGGTTACCAAGGATGTTTGTCGAGAACCATCCGTTAAGGCCAAGCATACGGGTCTTGAACATTGGAGACAATACAGTCTTCAACATTGTCTGACCTGTCTTGAAGTCCTTTCCGCATATCGGCGTCTGAGTCTTCTCTGCCAGTTCCCACATTGCAGGTATGTCTACAGTCAGGTTAGGAGCACCATTGATGTATGGTATTCCCATAGATACTGCTGCATATGCATAAACGTTTGAAGGAGCAATGTCTTTGTGGTTTTCTTTCAACCCTTTTTCTAAAGCGGCAAGAGTTTTGTGTACTTCACCCAGCGGAGTAAACACTTCAGTACTACCACACCAGATAACTACGATGCGATCGCAATTATTTTCTTTCTTGAAGTTTTCGATGTCTTGTTTTACTTGTTCCATCAATTCCCATTTTGTAGGGGCTGATTTTACCCAAGTGCCATGCAAGCGTTTCACAAAATCCTGATCGAATACAGCTCTCATCGGTTTGATAGCCTGCATTTCATCTTTAACCTTGTCCAAGTCATCTTTTGTTAAAACATCTGCATGTTTTGCAGCCTCATAAGCGTCTTCTTCAAAAATGTCCCATCCACCGAATACGACATCGTTAAGATCTGCCAAAGGCACTGCATCTTTAATTTTAGGGAAGCGGTTTTCTTCTCTTTTCCCTAAGCGCATTGTGGCCAATTGAGTGATCGACCCTACAGGAACACCTTGCCCTTTACGTGTTAACAACGTTCCTGCCATGAAAGTTGTAGCAACAGCTCCAACTCCTACTGTAAGAATACCAAGTTTACCCTTGGCTTCTCCTACTTGTACTTTTCCCATTTTTAATTAAAATTTTAAGTTATACTGCAACCCGCAGCTTACATTAAATTCTGCTGTCTCATTAGACAACATATAATAGAATAGCATCAAGTGTACCCTCACTATCATTTTATTATCCCAACCCGATATTTTCCATCACAAGACATTTGTCCGGCAACTTCCATTATTGGTAGCAACAATACAGCTGGCACTATAATATCATCAAAAAACAAGGATTTCTTTTCAATCTAGCTGAAAAGCTGATTTCAACTCTATGAAATCGTCTATAATCAGGTCGGCTGTTGCACCTTCAGCATCTTCTTCCCATCCTGTACCTTTGAGCCAAATAGTATGGCAGCCAAGGCTGCGGGCGGGAACAATGTCTTTTGTATAAGAATCTCCGATAATCACTACCGAAGAAGCCGGAATACCCAGACTTTCAACTCCTAATCCAAATATAGCAGGATCGGGCTTTCTTACACCAACAACAGCAGATTCAATTATATCATCAAAATAATTCAGTAATCCAAAATCACTAAGTACTGATTGTACGTTTCCATAAAAATTAGAAACCAATACCATAGGATAACGACCCTTTAAAACTTCGAGTAAAGGCTTCTCCTTTTCTATTAAGCCCTTGACAAAGGTATAACATTGTGTCGAAATAGCAAGGCTATAGTCCTTTGTTTTATCATTTTCGTGTAAAAAACCTTTATTAATTAAGTAATTTACATGTAAATCTATCTTTTTTCTAAGTAAAACAAAAAAGTTATCTCCCGCTTCGATAACAGGATGTGTCGCCAGATAACGCTCTGCATACACATAAGCTTCGCGAAATTGTTCTTTCGAAACAGGTACTTTATTATCCGCATACGCATCCCAAAGCACTTCGGCCCAATGTTTACCATTGCTGTCGATAGTACCTCCGTAGTCGAAGATAATTCCTTTTATTTTACTTGTATCCAACATTATCTGTTAGGTTTCCTTTTCATTGCATATGTTTGCGCTTTCAAAAATTCACCGAATTCTTTAACGTCTTTGTATTTTTCCTGCTCTTCTACCGAAATCGGTTTACCAAAACGTACATAAATAGTCTTACCTCTTTTGTTAGTCGTTTCATGTAATAGACGTACAGTCCTTATTTTCCAGCTTATAAATCCTAATGTGCGATATATCCATGAATTGCTTCCATCTATATACATAGGAATGACCGGGACCTTTGCTTTCTTTATCAATTTAAGAACAGTTGGTTGCCATTCACGATCTTCGGTCTTAGTCAGATGATTGGTTGATACACCTCCTGCCGGAAACAGCCCCAACGGATGTCCGTCATGCAAATGTTCCAGGCATTGCTTTACACCTCCTAGACTCGATTTCAGATCTTTCATCTTATTTCCTTTAGCATAAGGATTGACTCCGATAAAATGCTCGTCTATCGTGTCTATCTGGCTCAGCATCCAGTTTACCATCATCTTGTAGTCGCGGCGTTTACCTGCTACTGTACTAATAGCTATTATTCCATCTATATGACCTATTGGATGGTTCGAAACTGTGATGAACGGTCCTTCTTTAAACTGGTCGAGAACTTCATAATTCTCATATTTGCGGATGATCCCCATTTTGTCGAGCATATCATTCACAAATTCAAGACCTGTATACTGTTTAGAGGCATCGTAAATAGCATTTACCTTATTTAGTCCTCCCACACTAAATACAATATTTGTAAGGACGTTTCCAAAGCGTCCTCTCAATATAGGATGCAGGCTTTGTATCATATCCCTGCTTATTAATTTCTCTTTCATACGCCTTTTTTCAGTTATCAGCCGGCTGTGAACCTCCCGTAACTTACTTTATATAATTAAGATATTTGCTGTAAAATGATTTAAACCCGTTCAGCTTCATCAATACAGATTCGAACAAGGCAATCCCCACAACTGCGCAAAGGATACCTAGCAATACATCTATGATATAATGATGAGATGTATATACTGCTGTAAACCATATACCTACTAAGAATATTGTGACAACGGACAGAATGCCCCAGTTACATTTCTTCTTTACTGCATAAAAGAGCACCACTACCAGATATGCCGAATGCAGGGACGGAACTGCCGCAAATACATTAGCATTACGTCCATAGATAGAATTAAATAAAGGGAAACCTATCAGTTCATCGAAACGAACCAGGCCGGCCATGTTGCCGGGTGTATTCAATATCGGCTCAAATCCGTAATTCATCGCATACCAAGGTGGTGCTGCGGGATGAACATAGTAACAGGCAAAGCCAAGCAAATTGACAAAAAGGAAGACCATCGCAAAGCGGAGAAACATATCCCTGTCTTTTTTGAAATACAAATACAGACCGAATGCGACAGGTACAGGCACCCAGCCGAGATAAAAAATTCCCGCTAAAAAATCGGCTATTGCACTCGTATGCAGAGTAAAATATTCGCAAGGGATAAGGACTGCCCCATCCACAGTGATACCAAATAGGGCTTTTTCCAGATTATATAATCCTTCCACATCTATCGGGTTCACGAGATAATTGGGATATACGCGCATCCAGTCGTAAGAAATACCGAATATAAGAAAAGGTAATAATCCTACAGCTAATTTTCTGGTCTTGGTATTAACAAAAAACAACAAGAGAAAAAGGGCGATCAATAGAAAATGTTCGGGACGAAATCCTATGAATATACTTGTCAAAATAGAAAATAGGATGGTTATCCCAACAACAATAATGCTCTCTCTCAGAGTAGGTAAAGAAATCTGTGACTTCATCTAGTTATTCTCCTGCTTTTTCTTTTCGGTCTTGTTCCTGTAACACTCTTTTGCAATGTCTCAGGCGGTTAATAGCTGTAATATTGGAAAATATGGCAACAAAAGCAATCGGGATGACCATAATTAATATCGGTTCAAACAAAGGAATACTTTCTTTGTGAGGCACTGCAACACGATAATCAGGGAAGAAATATCCGAACAGTCCGCAAAGTATACATCCTACGGCGATAGTCACCACACGTTCGGGGCGTTGCATAAATCCGCCTTTGCATTCTATTCCCAATCCTTCGGCACGGGCTCGTACATAACTGACCATCATGGAGCCGATAAGAGCGATAAAAGCAAATAATGAACTAAAGAAGTATCCTTGCAGAATCAGATAATAACAGATACCGAACAAGACAATCAACTCACTGTAGCGGTCGAGTACCGAATCGAATAGTGCTCCGTAGCGGGAACTCATTTTTCCAATACGGGCAACCTGTCCGTCCATCATATCAAACAGTCCGGCAAATAAAATAACGAATCCACCCCAACCAACAAATGACAGGTCACCTGCATGGCCATAGGTGTGCCCGAAAAAGATTTTCCCCCGCATTGCCCCGCAAATAAAAATAATGCAGGCTACGATATTCAGAATCAGCCCCGTGGCTGTAATAAAATTAGGTGTAATACCGATCTTTACCATCCCTCTGACGAGAGGATCAATAATTTTATAAATTATCTGTTGAGCAATATCTCTAGCTTTCATTCTTATCCTTCCCCTTTTTTTAGATTTATATATATCACATACAGTGACACCTTTCTATATATCATCTGTATGTTTCTTTTCGCTTTCTATAATTTCTTCTTTCTTGTCGTTTTGTGTATTTTTTTTAACAAAATACTTTTTGAAATCCCTGTTCTTGTATACAAAAAGACGCTGCATATTGTAGTTCCATCCAAAACCAACAATAAGAGATACAATTATCTTCGGTATCAGGAACACATTATTGGCTATAATCTCCGGCAGGCTCTCCATCGGAAGCCATCTGGTTACCAGTTCTGTAACCAGTACGGTCCCTTCCCTGTTCAGGAACAGGTTGACCAGCCAAACCATCACGTATTTAATAGCAACGTGTTTTATCTTGCTGTCCTGAGCCTTGAATGTCCATTTATAGTTTATAATACAATTGACTACTCCTCCCGAAATATTACCGAAAAGGGTAGCATTGCCATAAAAGACACCAAAAATATTAGTGAGTAATATGGTTACCGTAAAGTCAGTCAAACTAGATATCTGTGAGGAGAACTGCGCCCGCACAAACATGAAAATCCCTCCTTTTTCAGAGACGGTTTTCGTGACCTTCTTTACCCAATCAGCCATTTTCCTCCAAATAATATTATAAAGCCGTACACTCCTGCAAGCACATCATCCATCATTACACCCCACCCGCCTTTCAGACTTTCCATCTTACGGATACCCAATGGTTTCCATATATCAAATAACCTGAACAAGGCAAATGCAATCAGGGCATGATATATATTTCCGGCATCAGCAGCCAGAAGGGTAATCCATACACCTACCATTTCGTCGATAACAATCCGTGAAGGATCTTTGCCCCATGAGGGTTCAAGTACATTTGACGACCAAACGCCAAGTACTGTAAATATGATAATTAATGCAATGGTTATCAGTAATAAGGGGAGGGGAGAAACAAGAAAAGAAATGATAATCCATATAAGAGTAGCTAATGCTGCGCCCGCTGTACCGGGTGCAAACGGGGAGAAACCCGTACCGAAGCCTGACGCGATAATTATATGAAAGAGATTCTTTTGTTTCATTTTTTCAATAAAGGCACAAAGTTATCAAAAAATGCATTGATATCAAAGTGGTTAAAAATATATAATTTGGCTACATTTAATTTCCTGAAAATGGTTGTCCATACAACACTGTTTACATTTTATCAATGTGACATATTCGCTGATATCTTTTGCGAAATACGTTCTGCAATATACGGAACGGATGCTTCGCGACAAGGTGCAAAACTAGGCCAGTCATTAAAATCGATTATTTTGAATGAACCGTCGGCCGCAATGATGCAATCCCCGCCATATATATCTACATTCAGTACCTCTCCGGCTTTACTGCAAGTCTTCTTCAATGCGTCTAAATCGAATGGAAATTCTTTTGCATTTCCGTTTACAGCTTCCAATCCGAATTTGGTAAGGCTTAGATCGAAAGGATAGAACCAATAAAAGAAATCAGTACCATATACTCCATAAAACTTCACTAAGTCTCCGACAAGATGTTCGTTTATCACAGCATTGGGTATATCACGCAATGCAAATTCCTGCAAAATAGATTTTGCTTCCTCTATATTACGGGCATAGGTGACATCCTCACGATGAATCGTATGTGAATCGCCTCTTTTTATCCAGAAAGCACCGGCGTTCATTTTCTCCAGTTCTTCGGTAGGGTCGTCGGTCACATCTACGATTATACTTTCAGGATGTGGTATACTGTTATCCATCAGCAAACGTGTCATAGTAGTGCGGGTACAGTTTTCGATGCCAGTTCCGGGATTTATGATTATCGCACCGTCTGCCTCACATTGTTTCAACCGTTTGATTGTACTTTTATCGCGAGCCATATTAAAAATATACCTTTCGTCCTCCTCGCTCAGTACAAACTCGGATTCTGTATATTCCCTCACCTCATACCCCATACTACGCAGATATTCGGCCGTAAGATTGAATATCATACCATCGTTACCAATATGGTTCGGAGAAAATTTAGTATTCCTTTTGACTCCTGCTACTCTAATTTTTGACATCTTTATTCTTTACAAATTGCTCTGCCTTCTTTATATCTTCTGCATGATCTACATCAACAATCTTAACAAAAGGAAATGCTTTCAGATTCAGGTTATCAGTTACAAGTTGCCGCTGGAAATTACGCATCCGCGACTGTCCCGCTTCGAGGCAGGATTCTAATGTATCTATTGCTTTTGGGGTGAGTCCGTAGATTCCACCCGATATATACTTACAATTATCCGAATTATCAAGAAATCCCTTTATATTCATTTTACTGTCAACTTCCACATACAATGGTTTTTCATCGTCGATATAGTCCGTTACAGCCATCATTCCGTCATTATCCTCATCTGAGGTAAAAGCCTGTATAAAATTGCCGAATTCCTCTTCTTTGAATATGGTATCGACTGTTGTCAGGCAGAATTTTCCATCCCGTAGAAAATTTCGCAGTTCAAAAAAACTATGCATCGAACTGGGAGTGGATTTCACTACGACATTAAGCGGAACATCAAGCTTCAATCCGGATATATAATCCTGAACCTGTACCATTTCCTCGTTAATAATAATACTTATCGAAGAAGCATCATTTTTGAGGAAAATATCAATCAAACGGCGAATCATTTCCTTTCCATTTAGCTTAACCAAAGGCTTCGGCAAAGTAACACCTTCTTGAACCAGTCTGGAGCCTTCTCCTGCTGCTATTATAGCATAATTCATAAATATTAATATTTTTTAACTAAAGTCAATCAAAAAGGTTTAATCTGAAGGTGAAAAAAATTATTCTTCAGCAGTCAAATCGAGTACTTCGTTATCGCCGCCTCTTTCAACGTACAGCTTTTTCAATGGGTTCGCATGAGCCTTATCAAATTCCATCCTGTTGCCGAATGTATCTATGGCCATATAAACGGCCTGACGGAAAGACTCTTCCGATGCTTCATTTTTTCCGGCTATGCCATAGGCTGTTCCGTGAGCCGGAGATGTACGTATAATAGGTAATCCGGCTGTAAAGTTAACGCCGTCTTCCATAGCCAGGGTCTTGAAAGGTGCTAAACCCTGATCGTGATACATTGCCAGTATACCGTCGAATTTGGCAAATTCACCTGCACCGAAAAATCCGTCGGCAGGGTAAGGACCAAAACAAAGTACCTTTCTATCTTGTAACTCCTTTATGGCAGGAGTGATAATATCATTCTCTTCTGTTCCCAGCAAGCCGTTTTCTCCTGCGTGAGGATTAAGAGATAGTACTGCGATACGTGGCCGTCCAATTCTGAAATCGCGTTTCAGGCTGGCTTCGAAACGCATAGCAGCATCCATTATTTTTTCTTTGGTCAATGATTTCGGAACATCGGCCAACGGAATATGCCCTGTTACAAGAGCAATGCGAAGCGAGTCCTTGATCAGAATCATCAGGCTTTTGTCTCCGTCTTTACCGAAGCGCTCTTCAAGATATTCGGTATGCCCGGGAAAATGGAAATCTTCGCGCTGAATATTATGTTTATTGATAGGGGCTGTCACCAGAACGTCAATCAACCCGTTTTTGAGGTCGGCAACTGCTTTTTCAAGGGATTTATATGCCGCTTCCCCAGCGATCGCGGTCGATTGTCCGATTTCAATTTTAGTATCTTCATTAATACAGTTGATGATATTCACTTTGTTTATCACCGCATCTTTCGCATTATTTATCTGGTTGAAAGAAACAGGTTGTAACTCCATTGCTTTGCGATGGAAGGAAGCTACTTTTGCCGAGCCATAAATGACAGGAATACACATCTCTGCCATACGAATATCTGCAAATGTTTTCAGAATAACTTCGTATCCTATACCGTTTATATCACCTTGTGTTATACCTACTTTTATCATAGTTTGATTTAGTTTTTAGATTGTATTACCTGCAACCATTGTCCGGCTAGGGTTTCGACAAAATCGACAAAGGTCGGGGCTTTATCGTATTGATAAATTGTACATAACGGATGACCTTTGTGTGGTGTGATCCCGAATGGTGAATAGTCGTCATGTAAATAAACGAAAACTTCTTTTGTTTTATGATTATAGAAGGTCGTATTTCCATTCGCTTCGAGAGCAAAAGTCAGAAAGTCGGACGTATCCATAGGTTCTATGCCCTGCGACTTGCATTCATCCGCATAATTCTCCTCCCATCCTCCGATGCCGACAGTAGAATCTACCAGGGAAAATGTAAACTGATTGTTATCTATGAAGCTTTCCGCCTCCATTGTATTGTCTTCGAGCCAATATTCTACTATTCCTCCCATATTTTGGGATAACAAAATATGTTCGGGTATAATATTACGTCCCTGAGGTACACAATGTTCCAGTTTACAAAGCCAGCCGATGGTATTTCCGCCGTTGAGAGTCCATATATACTGCCTGAACCGCTGATTGCCGTTCAGTGTAAATTCTATTTTATATGCTTTGTCCAATAACCGGGTCATTTTTGGGAAAAGAGTAGCAAATTCTTTCGGAAAAGTTATCTTCCCATCATGAATCCCGTTAAATATAACCTGATTATTCTTCATTCTTTTTACTTTTCATTGTCGACAACATACCGCAAGCCGCAAATATATCTTCACCACGCGATGCGCGTATGGTCGAAGTAACACCTTTACTAGTCAGATAATCCCTGAATGTTTCCATCTTTTCCTTTGTCGATGTTTTCAGATCCACATTCGGTATAGCATGGAAACGTATAAGATTTACCCTGCATTCGATTCCCCTGAGCATCTGCGCCAGTTCTTTGGCATGCACGAGTGAATCGTTGAAATTATCAAACATTATATATTCAAAAGACAAGCGCCGTTGCTTTGTCCAGTCATATTCTCTTAATAAGTCCATCACCCCGGCTATAGGGAAAGCCTTCTCGGCCGGCATAATGGATAACCGCTGTTCTTTCTCCGGGCTATGGATGCTGATTGCCAGATGGGCATTACTTTCATCCAGAAAACGCTTCAACTTGGGTGTAACACCGGTTGTAGAAACGGTTATACGCTTGGGACTCCATGCCATGCCATAATCGGCGGTCATAATTTCGAGTGTCTTTTTCAATTGTTCATAGTTATCCAAAGGCTCACCCATTCCCATAAAGACAACATTCGTCAGATCTTCGGCTTCACGAATCGAATAGAGCTGATTCAATATTTCGTTAGCAGTAAGATTGCCGTTAAATCCCTGTTTCCCTGTCATGCAAAACAGGCAGTTCATCTTACAACCAACTTGTGAAGACACACAAAGTGTAGCCCTGTCGTCTTCGGGTATCATCACGGCCTCGATAAGTTTATCGTTCTCCGTTTTGAATAAATATTTAACAGTGCCATCTACAGATTGCTGAAATTCGAGGGGGATATATCTTCCCACATCGTATTTCTCTGACAACAAAGCCCTGTTTGCGACCGAGATGTTTGTCATCTGGTCTATCGATGTTACTCTTTTCTTGTATACCCAATCGGCGATTTGCTTTGCTGCAAATCTGGGTAGACCGCACTCACCTGCCACTCCATAAAATTCATCCATGGTCATACCCAGTAAGTGTTTTTTTTCTATCATAAGTTGACAAGTAAACAAGATACAAGATACGAGTTCTAAACTTGTCTACTCGTATCTTTGTATCTCGTATCTATATTATAATCTTTTCTTAATAGCCTCGCTATCTTTCTCAAAACCCGGTTTGTCAAGAAGGGCGAACATATTTTTCTTATATGCTTCCACGCCCGGTTGGTCGAATGGATTTACACCTAGTATATATCCGCTGATACCGCATGCTTTCTCGAAGAAGTATAGTAACTGTCCGATACTGTATGCATCCAGTTTAGGCACCTCCACCTTGATGTTCGGTACACCTCCGTCAACGTGAGCCAGTTGTGTGCCCAGCTCTGCCATTTTGTTTACAAAGTCCACACGTTTACCTGCAAGGAAGTTCAGTCCGTCAAGATTTTCTTCATCGGTAGGTACTGTCAATGTTTCATTCGGTTGAGCTACTGATATAACAGTTTCGAAGATAGAACGTTCACCTTCCTGTATCCATTGTCCCATAGAGTGAAGGTCGGCAGTAAAGTCAACAGCAGCATTGAAGATGCCTTTGTTTTCTTTGCCTTCGCTCTCTCCGTAAAGTTGTTTCCACCATTCTGCAATGTAGTGCAACTTAGGGTTGAAGTTGGCCAGGATTTCTATTTTCTTACCTTTTTTGTATAATTCATTACGTGTAACGGCATATATTTCAGCAATATTCTTTTCGAAAGGCACAGCCGGGGCAGTTTCTTTTTCTATATATGCAGCACCTGCAACCAACTGGCGGATATCGATTCCGGCCAAAGCTATCGGAAGTAATCCTACCGGAGTCAATACTGAATAGCGTCCTCCTACATTATCAGGAATTACATATTTCTTATATCCCTCTTTTGTTGCCAGTGTAAACAGTGCACCACGCGCAGCATCTGTAATAGCTACAATACGGTATTTCGCTTCGTCCTTACCTACTGTTTTTTCCAATTCGGCTTTAAGGATACGGAAAGCCAAAGCAGGTTCTGTTGTTGTTCCCGATTTGGATATATTGATGATACCGAAAGATTTACCTTTCAGGTATGCAAGTAATTCCACCAGATAGTCTTCACCGATATTGTTCCCAGCATAAAGGATTACAGGAGTTTTACGGTCACGTTGCAACCAGTCGAAGGCATTCGACAGAGAATCGATAACAGCCCTTGAACCGAGGTAGCTGCCGCCGATGCCGACAAGTACAATTACTTCGCATTTGGCCTGTAATGCTTTTGCTGTATCTTCTATATCTTTCAATTGAGCATCTGTAATAGATGAGGGTAAGTTCAGCCAACCCAAAAAGTCGTTCCCTTTACCTGAACCATCATGCAATACCTCATTGCATTTCTTTGCCAAAGCAGCCTGATTGTCGATGTCAGCCTGATTAATAAAACCTAAAGTCTTGCTAATGTCTAATTTGATAACCTTATCCATTGTTCTTTATTTATTTTAATATTTGTTCTCTCAATACCTTAACTCCCTCCCGCGCTGATGCATTTTCATATAATACGCGATACACCAGATCTGCAATAGGGATATTCACATTATATTTTTCGTTCATTTCCCTGATACATTTTGTACCATAATATCCTTCGGCAATCATTTCCATCTCTATCTGAGCGGCTTTTACGGAATACCCCTTTCCTATCATGGACCCGAATGTACGGTTACGGCTGAAACTTGAATAACAGGTAACCAATAGATCTCCGAGATATGCCGAATCCTGAATCCGTCTTTCTATCGGAGATACAATGTCTACAAAACGTTCCATCTCGGATATTGCATTCGATACCAACACCGCCTGAAAATTATCTCCATATTTCAGTCCGTGGCAAATACCAGAAGCAATGGCATATACATTTTTCAGCACAGCCGCCAGTTCGATACCTGATACGTCGTTCGATACAGATGCCCGTACAAACCTGTTGTTGAATATTCCGGCTATGGTACGTGCTTTTTCAATATCAGGACAAGCAATCGTAGGATATGTGAGACGCTCCAAGGCTATTTCCTCAGCATGGCAAGGCCCGCCGACGATAGCCATATTTTCGACAGGGATATCGTAGAATTGCGTCAGATAATCGGTAACAAGCAGGTTCTCGGGTGGAATAATCCCTTTGATGGCCGAAATAATAAACTTGTCGCTTATTTTAGTTTTCAGTTTATCCAGATGGCTTTTAAGAAAAGGAGACGGGACAGCTAAGATCAGCGTATCGGAATCCTCAACAACCTGAGTAATATCAGAATAGAATGAAATTCTGTCCAGATTAAATTCAACTGTCGATAAATAAGAAGGGTTATGCCCTGTCTTTTTGAAGTCCTGTATCTGTTCCGGACGGCGCATGTACCAATTGATATGCTTTTCGTGATTCAGCATAATCTTGGCTAATGCGGTCGCCCATGTTCCACCACCTAAAATTGCAATCTTACCGGGAAAACTCATATATTTAACCACCCCTTCTTAACCTCCCCCAAAAGGGGAGGAAAAGGAAGCAGGAATTTTATTTGTTTTTAATATTCATGACTCATGGCTTGTTTAAGCCCCTCCTTTTGGAGGGGTTGGGGAGGTGAACCATCCCTCAATCACCTCTACCGATGGTAGAGACAACTCCAGTTTATGCTTTTTGTTGATATCTCCTAAATCCTGTCTTATCTTCTGCGGATTTACATCTTTCATTGCTTCCACAGTAAGGTATCCGGCTTTTTGGAGGATAGGAACCAGTTCTTCCGAAACTCCCAGTTCTGTATATTTTGCCACAGGATCTTTTTTTGCTACTTTTTCGGGGCGCATCTGAGGGAAAAACATCACTTCCTGAATACTTTCCTGTCCGGTCATAAACATTACCAGACGGTCCATACCGATACCGATACCGCTTGTCGGCGGCATGCCGTATTCCAACGCACGCAAGAAATCCTGATCGATAAACATCGCTTCGTCGTCCCCTTTTTCCGATAATTTCAGCTGATCTTCGAAACGGGCACGCTGGTCTATCGGGTCATTCAGCTCCGAATAAGCATTTGCAAGCTCCTTACCATTTACCATCAATTCGAAACGTTCTGTAAGCTCCGGATTATTACGGTGTTTTTTTGTCAGCGGCGACATTTCCACAGGATAGTCTATAATGAATGTAGGTTGTATATAGTTGCCTTCACATTTGTCTCCGAAGATGGCATCTATCAGCTTTCCTTTACCCATCGTTTCGTCCTGTTCCACACCAAGCTGCTTGCAAACATCGCGAAGCTGAACCTCATTCATTCCGCTAATGTCTACACCTGTAAAATGCTTAATGGAATCTATCATAGTCACACGCGGGTAAGGCGCTTTGTAATCAATCTCATTTTTACCCATTTTCACTTTGGTAGTTCCATGCACATCCATACAGATTTTCTCCAGCATACGCTCGGTGAAATCCATCATCCAGTTGTAATCCTTATATGCTGCATAAAACTCCATTACCGTAAATTCGGGGTTGTGTGTCCTGTCCATACCTTCGTTGCGGAAGTTACGGGAAAACTCATACACTCCGTCGAAACCTCCGACTATCAGGCGTTTCAGGTAAAGCTCGTTTGCGATACGCAGATACAATGGAATATCCAGTGCATTATGATGAGTAATAAACGGACGGGCAGTTGCACCTCCCGGTATGCTTTGCAGTACCGGAGTATCCACTTCTATATAACCGTGTCCGTTCAAGAATTCACGCATCGAATTGAAAACTTTTGTACGCTTGATAAATGTATCTTTTACACCCTCGTTGACGATCAGATCGACATAACGCTGGCGATAACGTTGTTCCGGGTCGGTAAATCCGTCGTAGGTAACCCCGTCTTTCACCTTCACTACAGGAAGCGGACGAAGCGATTTTCCTAACACCGTCAATTCTTCGGCATGAACAGAGATTTCACCCATTTGTGTACGAAACACAAATCCTTTAACGCCGATAAAGTCTCCTATGTCCAGTAACTTCTTGAAAACTGTATTATAAAGTTCTTTATCTTCGGTCGGACATAAATCGTCACGTGATATATATACTTGTATGCGTCCTTCCGCATCCTGCAACTCCACAAATGAAGCTTTACCCATGATACGGCGACCCATGATACGGCCGGCAATGGTTACCGGACGACGTTCTGCTTCGTCTTTGAAGCTTTCTTTTATCTCTTTTGAATATGCATTTACATCATACAGCGCTGCCGGATAAGGTTCTATCCCTAACGCTCTCAACTCATCTAAACTTTGTCTACGAAAGATTTCCTGTTCGCTTAATTCTAGTATATTCATTATCAATCTATCTTCAGATTTTTTAATTTCAAAAATAAAAATTGGTTCGTATGTGAATAACCACGCAAAGTTAAAAAATATAATCACAAATACACATTTTGTATCCGGTTTAATAGACACCACACCTGAAAGCAGTACTCTTTTTAACAAAAAAACAAAAATTGCTATAAACAAAATCGGAGACCTTTACACATGAAATAAGTAATATAAATTGTACCTTTGCACCCTCAAAGATGGGAGGGCTACACTCCTTAACCGCATTAGAACAGATTAAAAATGTTGAAAACCGCAAACATAGATGAATTAGAGAACAAAAAGATAAGTAAACTACTCTGGCAATACGCGCTCCCGGCTATCGTGGGAACAATGGTCAACGCGCTATACAATATCATCGACCGTATATATATCGGCCATGGTCCGGATCTGGGAGACCATGCTATCGGAGGATTGGGAATCGTTCTGCCTATTATGAACCTGACTGCAGCCGTAGGTATGTTGGTCGGAGCCGGCTCGGCAAGCCGTATATCTATCTGTCTGGGTAGGGGCGATAAGGAAACCGCCGAGAAAATAATAGGCAACTCTTTCCTGATGACCATCTTATTTACAGGGACACTTGTAACATTGTTATTTATGTTTCTTGACCCTATCCTGATGAGAATAGGTGCAACAGAAGAAACCTTCCCTTATGCAAAAGAATTCCTTTTGTATTATTTGCCGGGAAACATCTTCCTTACCATGTGCTTTAACTTCAACAGTATGATGCGTGCGTCAGGGTATCCGACCAAAGCAATGTACACTATGCTGATCGGGGTAATAGCAAATATCATCATTGCGCCGATATTTATATTTGTACTGAAATGGGGGATTAAAGGAGCTGCTATCGCAACTATCATTTCCATGTTCATAGGGTTATGCTTCGTTATGCATCACTTTATGAATCAGAATAGTATGCTCCGCTTACGCAAGAAAAATATCGGGCTGAATTCAAAAATAGTATGGGCGATCGCCAGCATTGGTTTATCCCCATTCTTTATACAGGTAGCGGCATCGGTCGTTGTGTTTATGCTCAATAACAAGCTGAAAGTATATGGAGGTAATGTGGCTATAGAAGCATATGCTATTGCCAATACCCTGGTAATGATCATTATTATGATATTGGTAGGACTTACGCAAGGCATGCAGCCGATAGTGGGATATAATTATGGAGCCAGAAGGATAAACAGAGTGAAAGAAACACTCAATTATACAATTAAAGTAGGGGTATGTATAGGTATTGTAGGATGCGCAATAGGACTGCTGTTACCTAATGTTATAGTACAGCCGTTCAATCCTTCTGCCCCACTGGCGGCCGAAGCATCGAAAGCCTTACGCATTATAACAATAATGTTGCCTTTGGTCGGTTTCCAGATTGTGGTTACCAATTTCTTCCAGTGTATAGGGATGGCGGCGAAATCGATCTTTCTTAGTCTGACGCGCCAATTCCTTCTGCTTATCCCTGCTCTTATTATATTGCCGCATTTCTTCCAACTGAATGGTGTCTGGTTCTCATTGCCCGTTGCAGATAGTTTGTCAACATTGTTGACCGCGGCGATGTTTATATGGCAGATAAACAAATTTAAGAAAATGGAGACTTCAGAATTATTATGATAGATAATATAAACAGACAGAATATACTACAACATTTCTCCGTCACTGAAAATGACTTACTGAAAGTGATCTCCGAAGCCCTGAGTAAAGGAGGGGATTATGCCGATATATATTTCGAGCATACATTCAGCAATAGTATCTCGCTCCGGGACGGAGAAGTTAACCGTGCCGCTTCGAATATCGATTACGGTGCGGGAGTAAGGGTGGTGTCGGGAGATCAGACCGGATATGCCTATGTGGAGAACACAGATATTAAAGATTTGCTGAAAGCGGCCCGCACAGCGGCAAGTATCGCGTCAATGCCTGTCAGGACAAATAACGCGGTTGAAATAAGAGAACGCCATTTTCATAACTACTATAAAATAGAAAAGCCCTGGCTCGATGTATCGGTAGCCGACAAAAAACTATTTGTACAGAAATTGAATGACAGGATATTCGAACTCGATACCCGTGTTATCAAAGCGTCAGTCAGCCTCAATGATGCTACATCATATATCCTTTTTTTCAACTCGGAAGGTATATTGACCTGGGATTACCGCCCGATGTCGATCATGTCGGGCTCCTGTACGATGGAGCAGGACGGTAAAATAGAAAACGGCTATTGTTCACGTGCTTACCGGAAAGGATTTGAGTTTCTGAACGAAGAATTAATTGAAACGATTGCCAGGGAAGCAGTAGCACAGACCTCCCTCATGTTTGAAGCTATAAAGCCTAAAGGTGGCGAAATGCCTGTGGTTATGGGAGCGGGAAGTTCGGGTATCCTGCTGCACGAAGCTATCGGACATACTTTCGAAGCAGACTTTAACAGGAAAAATGTATCTATATTTTCCGATCAGTTCGGGAAACGGATTTGCATGCCCGGTATCAACATTGTGGATGACGGCACGATAGAACATGCCCGTGGCGCAATCAATTTTGACGATGAAGGCGTAGAAAGCCAAAAGACATATATAGTAAAGGACGGCATTCTCGAAAGTTACCTGCACGACCGTATCAGCGCAAAGCATTATGGTGTGGAGCCAACAGGAAACGGACGGCGTCAATCGTTCCGGTATGCGCCATTACCACGTATGCGGGTAACTTATATGGAAGAAGGGAATACGCCGGAAGCCGATATTATAGCATCCGTAAAACAAGGTGTGTATGTGGATAATTTCACAAACGGACAGGTACAGATCGGCGCCGGAGACTTTACTTTCTTTGTAAAGACAGGCTACCTGATAGAAAACGGAAAACTAACCCAACCAATAAAAGATATAAACATCATAGGTAATGGCCCGAAGGCTTTGGCCGACATCACTATGACAGGTAACAACCTGAAAATAGACGAAGGAGCATGGACCTGCGGCAAAGACGGACAGGGAGTTCCGGTCGGACAGGGTTTACCATCGGTATTGGTGAGTAAGCTGACTGTGGGAGGGGAATGATTGTTATTTCAAGATTTCAGGTTTCAAGATTATTCTCCTGAATTTTGAAATCTTGAAACCTGAAATCTTGAAATCCCTATAATATTCCCTTATCCGTATCGGCATTATCCAGACTTTTCTTCCCTGCCTCATGCTTACGCCCGAAAGACATATTCCATGAAAAGCGCAGGTAAAGCATATGCCCGTTCTCTTTTATGTACGACCACGATTTTGTCGGCTTTACAGATGAGATATTTCTACTGCCGGCACTCCAGTAATCTTTGAACGGATATGACATCCCCAGCGATAATTTAGCCTCTTTGTGTTTATATCCGGTCTCTATATAGTTCCAGTCTTCCCCGTAGTAAATAGATTCTCCCCATAATTCCTTATAGCGGGAATTCAATCCTATAACAAAGCTGAGATTTTTATACAGTACATTTGAGCGGAATCCTCCATAAATAGCATTATAAGTATGGTTTATCCCGGTGTTTGCATTGAAGATATCCCGTTGCAGGCCAAACCAGCCGGTCAGAGTCCATATGTCCTTTATTATTTTAGCGGTAATATCTCCCGACCAGTAGAAGTAATGCTGCCCTTTATGGTTGTCTGAATACGACACGATCTTATCCCCCTCTATGCTGTATGTATTGACAATAACTTTATCGAAATACATATATCCGAGTGTAGTGCTAATGTCAAAAATTCCTTTGTTTACATTGAATATCAACTTGTTGTTATATGTATTGGTAAGTTTCAAATCCGGATTGCCCCTGCTGAGCTGATAAGCATCCACCTGTTGCTCCACACTGCTAAGCTGGCCTAACGACGGGGTTCTGTTACTCACTACAAATGAATACTTTACCGACAGATTGTCATTGAACGGATAATTTAACTGCACGGAAGGGCGGATTGTATAAAATGCCGCATCATTCTCTCCCTCCTTAAACCAGATGCGCGAGCCGCCGAGCCCTAAAGTATAACCCAATTTTTTTGCTATCTTACCTTGTATCTGTGCAAAAGCATACGAATCGGAGTTTTTCATTTCCGTTTTTGTATCCGTATTCCCTCTGTATGTATTATCCGCGAACCCCTGCGTATGTTTCGCCCCGGCGCTAAAGGTCAGGTTTTCGAACTGTTTTTCATAAACAGCTTCACCGATAACAGAATATTTATTACCGTCTACCTTGTTGTAAATCTCTGTCTGCGGCACGGATTCCTCCGATTCCAAATAATTGCTTTCACTGTCCGAATTGATATATGTACCCACTATATTAACAGCCAGCGATTGCTTACCTTTCAATTCCTGCTTATAGTATATATCCAGAACCGGAGTGTACTCGAGGCCATTTCGCCTCGCGCTGGAATAAGTCGGGATAACCCTGTCGGAGTAGAAATTGTTGAAGTCTGTTGTATTATCGTAATTATAAAGCTGATTCTTAAAGGCCACATTAAACACATATTTATCTACGGATGTCAGGTTATATGTCAGGTTGAAGCGATGATACTGGTATTCCATCGGAGCTTCGATTCCCCTTTGTTCCCGGGAAACCGGATTTGTCGGGAAATTCAGTAATTCGCTTTGCTCTGTCCATCGTTTGTCGTAAGACCTGTAATTTATATAATAATTAAGTCCGAATTCCGATGCTTTATTGTTCATCTTGAACGTAATATTATCGTCACCGAATCCTACATAAGGAGAATTGCGCCCGTCTACGGATACATACCCGCCATAATTCTTCTGCCTGTCCACAATCAGGTTTACGACCGCGCCTACATTTTCGTTACCGAAACGCACACCGGGGTCTTCAAAATATTCCACACGCAGAATGTCTTTCGAGCGGAGAGCGGCAACTTCCTGTACGGTAGCACGTACACCGTTGATCCGTAACTGTACTTCTTCATTACCTACTTTTATTGTCTGATTTACAGGGTCGATATTCAAACGGGCAAGTGACATATTACTTAGCAGGTCGAAGGCATTGACAGAACTTTTTATCTGCATCGAATCGGGAAGGATTATCTGCCTGTCCACTTTATTTATTATTCTGTTAGCTGTCACTGTCACTTCGCCCAGTGCCTTCGATTCTTCAATCAGTTCGATATCTCCTAAATCGAGGTGGGACGACAGGTTGCTTATCTTTATAAATGCAGTTCTGTATCCCAGAAAGGATGCTTTCAGAAGATAATCCTGTTTCTGGAATTGTCCGGCCATTGCAAATAATCCCAATGTATCCGTCTGGCAGCCGGTAATATATGTAGAGTCGGTCTTTAGCAATACCATCGTTACGAACTCGACAGGCTTCTTTGTATTTACGTTTATTATACGTCCTTTCACATCAATTGCTTGCAAAGAAATACTAAAGAGGGAAATAAATAATAAAATGATCGCGCTTCTCATCATTAAGCTTAATTTATGTAACATCCATTTTACTATTATGACGGAAGAAAAAACGGGGTGTTACAATTAATTTTAAAAAGCAGGACTGATTTACATATAAACTTTCGAATAATTTATCTATGTAATAAGAGCTAAGAGCTTTTAGCTTATAGTTCTTTGAAGTATTGGAATTAGGATTTTAAAATTTAATGTTTAAGGATTCAATAATTGAAATGCGTAAAAGTTGTCACCTTTGTTACCTTTTTTAAGAGTTACAAGTTTGCCTCGTCTTCGCTTCGGCGAATGTTATTTCTGCGCCATGCGGGCAGTTACCCCCGCTGGCGCGGACTTCCAGTCCGTGTCTTGTTGACAGGGCAAAAATGTTTGCTACGCAACACACAGACGGGACGTCTGCGCGAGCGCGTGACTGATGACTGAAAAAGCTGTTACCTTTGTTACCTTTTCAAAATAGTAAGTATTGAGTAATAAGTATAAAGGAGTTCTAATTGTTAACTGCTAACTGTTTACTGTTAACTGAAAAAAGTGTTACTTTTTACAAAAGGAAATAAATTGCAATCATATGACAGATGCTTCCACCCAGTACAAAAAAGTGGAAAACAGTATGCATATACTTCTTCTTTGTCCAGGAATAGAACAGAGCTCCCACGATGTAGGAAACCCCTCCTGCTATAAGCAGATAAAGGGATTCAATGCGTCCGTCGGCAGATAAGGCATCCGCCAGAGGTTTGAAGGCTACGAGTATGGCGCAACCCATTAGAACAAAGCAGATCGTTTCGAGATTACTATGATCTTTTAGTTTGGCGAAGCTAAGTATCAGGCCTGCTATGGCAGCCAGCCAGATGAAAATGAAAAGCGACCAGCCCCATGCACCTTCGTTACGCAGTACCAGTAGTGTAAATGGAACATATGTACCTGCTATATGCAGGTAGATGGCAGCATGGTCGCATTTACGGAGCATATTTTTCCTCCGGTCGTGCTTGCAGCCATGATACCATGTAGATGTGATATATGATGCCATCATACCGAAAAGGTAAGTGATAACACAGCCGATAGCCCATCCGCTACCGTTTTCGATAGCAGTAGCAAGGAGGATATATCCACCGGCGATACCGAGCAGAATACCTATTGCATGGGACATGCTGTTAGCAATTTCTTCCTCTTTTGTATAGAATTTACTTTTACCCACTTTGTCTTGGATTAAGGAATACAAAAGTACGGATTAAGTTTTTAAGAATGGCGAAAAAGAGAAATACATCTGCTTGCGGCCTGTTTTAATAATATTATACTAAAAACGGATAAGTCCTTATAAAAATGAAAAAGAGCAAACAAAAGCCTGTTATATCTGTTCTATGAGTGATGCAAAATATTTGGGTGCATGACAAATTGCATCATCATCAATAAAAGACTTATCTTTGTGTTTATTAACCTTTAAATCAATCGTCTAATGAATGATCAAAATCAAAAATCAGAGATAATGACACTCATA
>Ga0153940_1000259_pt1 | contig 30911 bp, 27 predicted proteins | sample TSNJ024MetaG_FD_104736 | JGI IMG/M metagenome (GOLD analysis project Ga0153940, IMG submission 104736) | Attine ant fungus gardens microbial communities from New Jersey, USA - TSNJ024 MetaG | ecosystem: Host-associated > Fungi > Mycelium > Unclassified | place: USA: New Jersey, Brendan T. Byrne...
AGCATTCTTGCCAAAGAATGAGGATTTCAGTTTAATTGACTTGGTATAAAAATAGCTGACAGTTTGATGTGCCTACTGTCAGCTGTCTTTAAAGTTGATATACCCAAAGTTCAGAAAGAACCATTTTGGGTGTCGCGCTTTTTTTATTTGCACTCGAAGGGGGGCAGGATTTTATGCCTGAAAACACCCTTCGGGCATACCACTATGGCCATTCGGCCAATAATAGGGAAATCCCGAGAATTGCAGGCGTAAAATGTTGTTTACCGCATTTCTGTGCATTCTTGCTGCGGTTCAGCTGAAGGCTAAACTGTGTTATAGTACTTTTCTAATTTGTTGGGATAGAGTATAATTGAAAGAAAAAAATGAGCTTTAGGGGGAATTTGTATGAAATATTGTATATTGATGGGAAGCCCACGCAAGGGTGGGAATACTGCTGCTTTGTTAGAGCCATTTATGGATGAATTAAGAAAAAACAAGGCGGAATGCGAGCTTGTCTGGCTTTATGATTTGGAAATTCATCCTTGTGTGGCTTGTAGAGTGTGTCAAAAAGACTGGACAAAATTCGGATGTCGTTATCAGGATGATGGGCAAATGTTGTTTGATAAAATAATCGGAAGTGATATGTTGATTTTGGCTTCCCCGATTTATTCTTGGTATTGTACGTCGCCGATGAAAGCCGTTTTGGATCGGATGGTGTATGGAATGAATAAGTATTACGGGGAAGAAAAAGGACCTGCTCTTTGGGCCGGAAAGAAGATGGCATTGATCACTACCTGCGGGTATCGGCCGGAGAAGGGGGCAGACCTTTGGGAAGAAGGTATGAAACGCTATTGTAAGCATTCACAGCTTCAGTATATTGGGATGCTGGCTGAGCGGCATCTGGGATATGGCAGTGAATTTATGGATGATGAAAAAGTCACACATGCAAAAGCATTCGCAAGACAGTTGATTGATATATCTACCAAATAATAAGTGAAATCCTTAGATGGTCCTATCGCGAATTAAACTGTATACCAACAGTTAAGCACAACCTTTTTTCTGTGTCTGACTGATGGTGTACAGTTTACTTTTCAACGCAAGATAAAATAAGAATTTTTTATGTTACAAATCATTTAGTTCTCTTCGAACTGTTTTATAATCCGGCATATGCTGTGCCACAAGATTCCAGAATTTTTCCCCATGGTTATTCTCTTTTAAATGAGCAAGTTCATGAAGGATTACGTATTCCAGACATCTTAACGGTTTTTGAGCCAGTTGAAGATTCAGCCAAACCTTCCCCGTATGAATATTGCAGGTACCCCATCTGGTTTTCATTTTCTTTATCTGCCAGCTGCTGCAGAAAAGACCTGTAGTCTGTTCCCATTTTGGCAAGCAGTTAGAAACAACTTCCTGCAGCAGGGTACGATACCATTCTCTGATAACCATTTCCCGCTGCTTTGTACTGCTCCCTTTGGGCATACATAGGAGGACTTTATTCTCCTCCAGTAATATATCTTTTTTCTCTGCCTCTACTACAAAGAGTTGATAGGGTTGTCCCCATATGTACAGCGTTTCACCAGTAATGTACTTTTGCGGATACTGCCATTTTTGACACCGAAGCCGCTCCTGCTGCTTTCGGATCCAACTTGCCTTTTCCTCAACAAATCTGATGATTACCTCTTCCGGCATTTGAAATGGAGCTGTCACCAATACAGCACCATTGGGTACCTTTACATGCAGATGCATGTTCTTTATTTTCTTCTTTTGAATCTCTACAGAAATACCAGATATTACTACCTGCATAAATACTCCTTTTACAAAATCATAATCCGTATTCCTTTAATAATTTATCCTGATAATCAGAATTTTCTTAGTCAAGATAATTTAAACCACAAAAAAATGGAGACAACAGGGCTCGAACCTGCGACCTTCTACACGTCAAGCAGACGCTCTTCCAGCTGAGCTATATCTCCATTTGTAGCAATTATAAGTGATATTTAACTTTTTTACAATAGAAAAATCTAATCTAAAATGAAAAAAGTTGCGGTTAGGTTATTGGTCAACGTGTGAATCTTGAAAAGTGAACTGTAACTGTATTTGTCGTATGGTATTGAACATGTTATACTTTTAATAGTTCTGCTGCTCTGAAATGGAGGAAAACTATTTTGAATGAATTATGCATGATTCAGAATTTGGTGGGCGATACCACATTTGAAGAATTAAAATATGTAGACTATTATGTCAGCAACGATTTGGGGATTTTCATTCCCAGTGTAGGCTTCTGTGAATACGCTACCAAACCAAGGCATACACATCCTGCTAATTCACTGATACTGATTTTTGATGAGAAAACTGCCGATACTTTGCATATTCCTCTGAGCATAAAGCCAGATCCGCTTTACTACTTCGCTGCTTTTCTGCCCCCCGGGATTCCCCATGAGGAAGAAAAAACCACAATGTTTTCCCGCTATATGGCTATTATGGTTTCAGAGGATTTATTCCAGGAAGTCTTAAATTGTTATGATCAAACCTTACCTTACATGATTGATTGGAAATCTTTTTTATTATCAAAAGACATCATGATTCTTCTAAATCGCTTCATGGATGAATATGAAGAAAAAAAACCTGGGTTTGAAGCCGTTTTAACGAATCTTAGTGCTTTGATCATCCACGAATTCATTCGTGCCATGCTGGGGAATATTGATTCGAAAAAAAGCCTGAGGCCTCATGGTATTCAAACAGCTTTAGATTATATTCATCAGAACTATATGGAGCCCATATCTATCTTAAGTTTAGCTGAGGTAACTGCTATGTCATCGGCCAGCTTTAAACGATATTTTAAGAAAGAAATGCAATCCTCTCCAATACAATATATTATTCGGTTTCGCCTGGAAAAAAGCAAAAAATTGCTGCGAAGCAAGAACATAGATATCTCAGGCATTGCCATTAGCTGTGGATTCAGCAGTGCTTCTCATTTTACATCGTGTTTTAAGAAGCATTTTAAGATAACTCCTTCGCAATATAGAAATCTTTATCTAGGGGATTGGGGCTGAATTTGATATAAATTGATATAATTTTGAAAGTTTCATTAAGAGATTTCTGATAGAGTTTAAGAAACAAAAATGGAGGACTCAAGATGACAAAAAATGAAATTTTTCAATTAATGAATGAAAATCCAGGATTTTTTCTCGCCACTGTCGACGGAAATATTCCACATGTACGAGGGATGCTTTTATATCGTGCTGATGAAGATGGAATCCTGTTCCATACCGCCGCTTCCAAGGATGTATATCGTCAAATAAAACAAAACCCCCATGCGGAGCTTTGCTTTCTGGATCCGAAAACAAATGTGCAGCTGCGGGTGAATGGCCGATTGGATATTGAAGATTCAAAAACCTTGAAGGACGAAATCATTAACCATCCTTCCAGAAACTTTTTAAGTGCCTGGAAAGAAAGTCTCCCTGCAGATGCATTCTATGATGATTTTATCATCTTCTGCCTGCGGGGCGGAAAAGCTACACTTTGGAGTATGGAAACAAATTTTTCTGAGAAAGAATACATTAATTTATAATTGATTCAGTTCGGTTAAGGTCTATGAAAATAGGGCTATACGGAATTGTTCGATTCAGGTCTGGGTATCAGTAATTTTTATGTATAAGAAGCTTCAAATACTGACAGAATCAGTGTTTGAAGCTTCTTGCTAACTGCCCGCCTTAAAACTTTGTCATTTCTTCCATATGACAAAGAGCGTTAATGGTGCATTACCATAATAATATTGTCCTGGCTGATAAAACCCTGTTTTTGACAATTTATTTGTAGACCAGCCATTAAAACTGTAACCGGTTCGTGTTGGTTTTAAATAACTTATTTGCAATCGAGGTTAATCCTTCTACTTTTGTTTGCGATGCCGGTGCACCATTTCCTCCATTTGCGCTATAAGAGATTTTATAATTGCGTTTTCAAACTACGTAATTTTTTTTCTTCATGTATTTTCCTCGCTTGGATTTATATACGAATCTAATATATCATTAATTTCATAAAGCTTATGTCCATGTACATCTTCAAGAAATGTTTTTCCTGTCTCATCATATGCGAGCCCATACTCAAATGCCATGCCCGGATAATCTGGAGATAAAAGCTGTGTTTCTATGCTCCCGGAAATATTATGTATTTTACTATAATCCTCCCATGAAATTGCCATGTTTTCATCACTTAGAATATTTATGATTTTTGATATAATATTTTCACTATCAATAATAATTGGATCTTTCTTTGATTTTTTTTGCGGGAAAATTTTAATCAATTTTGTGTTAAACGATTTAATCGTTGGCATTTTAATAGATACATCCTTATAAAGATCTTCCCATCCCATCATTAATCCAACTGCTCTTGAATAAATCCACTCTTCACGATTTTGTCCAGAGATTTCAAACAGTTGCTCGTACCCTACATACCCAAAACGCCATCCGACTTTTAGAGGGCGTAAATTAGGAACAGCCGATGTACAACGTTCATAGTAAACTCCATTCAGACTAATCATTTCATCTTCCTCGACACTAAACTTACTTAGACCAATTTTTAAAACTCCACAAGAACGCAACCCTATAAAAAGTATAGTAATTAATACTAATAAGCAAATACCCGCCGCTAATATTTTCTTTCTACCTATCTTTTTCATTAGCTTCCTCCATATTAAATTATTCAAACTCATTTTCTTACTTAATATTTATAATTTCACATAACATATTCCATAAGTTCATGACCAATTTGCCATATTTCTGACTTTGATGAATTCATTAAATAGCACTTTCCATCGCCATTATGCATATTCTTATCACTTATCCCCGTCTCTCCATTATTTTACAATTCATGTACTTTTTATAAATATTAACACATTTTTCTATTTTTTTCTACTTAATTTTAAAATCAAAACAATTTTGCAGCAGCAAATGTTTGGTTGTTGCTTGATTCTTATTGCATACACTTACATACAATTTTTCTAACCAACCGTCAAAATGAGAAAGGCTTTAAACGTTGATTCTATCAACGTTTAAAGCCTTTCATTACCTGGAATTTTTAATGCCGCAGACCGAAATCGAAAATTAGTCCTGTGTTTTTTGCATGACAGTAAAAATAAACTGTTTGGCCTATTGTATAGAAAATTCTTTTTAAATCATTCTTGATCAGCAGGTTATTGAAAATTCAATATTTTCTCAATGATATCCGCTTGATTCACTGGTTTGGCCAGGTGGTCGTTCATGCCGCAGGCGATACATTTCTCGATGTCTTCCTTAAATGCGTTGGCAGTCATTGCAATAATAGGTACTGATTTGGCTTTGGGGGTGTCAAGCTTGCGAATAGTCATGGCAGCTTCATATCCGTCCATTTCTGGCATTTGTATATCCATGATGATCATATTGTATTTATCAGGATCTGCCTTGAATTTTTGAACAGCCTCAAGTCCGTTTTCCGCAATTTCAATATTGATATGGGTATCCTCAAGCAGGCTGGTCACGATTTCTCTGTTGATTTCGATATCTTCGGCAAGAAGTAAGGTAATTTCTGAAAAATCAACTGTTTCGGTTGCAGATATTTCTGCTTTAGGATTTTTAAGAGTATTTCCAATTGTCTCGTTAATTGCGTTTAAAATCGATGACGGGAATAGCGGCTTGGATATAAAGTGCCTGATTCCCAAATTATTTGCCTGATCCTCTATTTTATTCCATTTCAAAAATGAGGTCATAATAATAATAGAGTTTTTATCAGTCATTTGAATGAGGTTGTTTACCGCTTCCAAACCGTTCATATCCGGCAGTTTATATGCCAGGAAAATAATGTCATACGGCTGTTTGATTTCCTTTGCTGTTTTAACAAACCCGATTGCCGAAGCAGCGCTTTGGGCTATTTCAGCCCTAATCCCAAGATTATCTACAAGTCCAATAAAATTCTTTTGGATATCTTTGTCATCGTCTACAATAAGCATCTTTAGGTCAGATGGAATGATTCCGTCACAAATCATGGTTTGATCCTGCCAAGAGGAGTGTTTGAGCCTGATATTAAAATGAAAAACGGAGCCTTTGTTCATTTCGGAGGTAACCCATATTTGTCCATCCATTTTTTCTACCAGATTTTTTGAAATTGCCAGTCCAAGACCGGTTCCGCCAAATCGCTGCGAAATACTTTTATCGGCCTGTGCAAAAGATGTAAATACTTTATTGATCTGCTCATCTGTCATGCCGATTCCGGTGTCGGTAACGCTAAACTGCAAAACACTATAGCCATCATCCTCCTGCGCTTCTTTCACAGTTAAAGTAACGACTCCTTTTTCAGGAGTAAATTTAACTGCATTTGACAGTAAATTTGTGATAACCTGAGAAATTCTGAGTTCATCTCCGATATAGTGGATCCTCATATTTCCATCTAAGAAAACATCAAATTTTTGATGCTTTTGCTCAGCCCGATCAACAACCAGATTACAGACCTTCATAAGCACTTTTTCTATATCCAGAGGAGCCAGATCAAGTTCAAAGCTGCCGGTCTCTATTTTTGACATATCCAGCACATCGTTGATCAGATTCAGCAGCTGTGCCGATGATGTTCCTATTGTGGTGAGGCAATATCTGATCTTACTAATATCATTTGAATTCTCTGCAATCGCTGTCATTCCCATGATAGCGTTAAGTGGTGTACGGATTTCATGGCTCATACGGGAGAGGAAATCGCTTTTAGCCTGGCTGCTTTTTAGGGCCTCTTCTTTTGCTTCCACAAGTAATTGATCCTTTTTTATTAAAACGGTTTCTGTATTTCGGACCACCTTTTTTAATAATACGATTGCAATACATGTGAAAAGGAACGCAAGAAGCAGAGCAATAACAATTGTGAGTATTTTCACGCGGCTAAAGGAATTGTACAGGTTTTCACAATCAAATTCCATCCCGATAGCTCCGATGACATTCCCATCATCGTCATGTACAGGGAAATAAGTAACATACACGATTCCCCATTCAGTGACCATAATGTTATCATCCAGAACAACTTCGTTATTCAGACATTTCTTTAGTTCGGGTATTATTTCATCCTCAATAGGATCACCGATATGGCGGAAATCTTCGGCATCGCGGTCCAGTCCGTCAAGTACGTAGATATAATCACCATTTTCGTTTTGTTTTGCGGTATAGAGATATAAAATATTGGCAATCCTTCTGATTTCATCTAGTTGTTTGTAGGTAGTCAGATAAATCTCTTTTTCTTCATCCGCAGGGGTATTGAGTTCTGAAAAACTGCTTTTGCTGATAATCTCTTCCGCATATTGGTGAACAATATAGGCATCGTCTTTCAGATTCGTGATTGTTAAATTATAGTATTGACTATAAATTAAAAAATAAAAACTAAGCGACAGCGACAGTGTAATGAATAGTATGATAATCACTATCTTTAATTCGAATTTTTGCCAAATGCTTTTTCCCATCATACACTCCTCACTATATACAGATTTACAACTTAAAGCGGATATTGGTTACAGTTCACGCGATGACTATTCCGCGAGGTGTTTCCGTGCATTATGCACGGGAATCCCGAGACATACAACGCGCGAAATTATGCAGTATGCATAATTTCTGTGCATCGCGAAGCGTGTTGCTGGTCACGGCGTGAACAGTAACAGATACTGTTTCATTTTAACAATGACCGTATTTATATCCAAAGGTTTTCCGATATGATCATTCATTCCAACCAGAAGACATTTTTCGATATCCTCCCGAAAAACATTGGCGGTCATAGCGACAATAGGTATTACCTGTGCTTCGGCAATATTCATTTTACGTATCATCCGGGTGGCTTCATAACCGTCCATCTCCGGCATATGGATATCCATGAAAATCATATCATATGCTCCGGGATTACATGCATACTTGTCATATGCCTCCCGGCCGTTTTGGGCACAATCAATGGTAACTCCGCTGTCTTCAAGCAATGCGATCAGGATTTCTCTGTTAAGTTCAACATCATCGGCAAGTAAAATATGTTTGCCGGCAAATATATTCTTATTGTCATCAGCTTCTGAAACACCTATATCAGGACGTTCGTTCTCATCCGCAGCGCCAATGCCAACGGTGATCGTGAAAATAAATCTGGCGCCTTCTCCTGGTCTGGAGTCTACCCATATGCTGCCGTCCATCATATTAATAAGGTTTTTTGAAATTGCAAGACCTAACCCTGTTCCGCCATATTTGCGAGATATGCTGTTATCAGCTTGTTCAAAAGAACCAAAAAGCCGTGCTTGTTGTTCTTCGGAAATACCGATACCATCATCCTTAATTTCAATCTGCAGAGTGCATCGATTGCCCGAATCGTCTGCTTTATGCACTGACAAACTGATATTTCCGTCCTCTGGGGCGAATTTATTTGCGTTGCTCAATAGATTTGTAATAATCTGAGCCAATCGCTGTTTATCTGTAATAATCGATTTCGGAACATTTTCATCTATTTGAACAATAAAATTCTGGTGTTTTTCTTCCAGTTTAAAGTTCATAACGGCGGTAACCTGCTCAATTATATCGGTAAAGCAGAAATCAGTTTCCGAAAGTTCCATTTTTCCTGCTTCTATTTTGGACATATCCAGAACGTCATCGATAATGCCAAGCAAATGATTAGCTGAGTCATTAATCTTTCCAATGCACTCTTGTACTTCTTCCATGCCGTCAGATTTCTTCGCAATATTTATCATACCAATAATTGCATTCATAGGAGTACGCATTTCATGACTCATTCTGGCCAGGAAATTGCTTTTGCTTCGGCTTTCCTCTTCGGAACGTATTTTATCGGTACGGAAACGAATCAGCATATAAGATAAAATCAGCATAAGAACACAGCCCAGGCTGCCAAGAACAATACCTAATTGATACACCGGCTTAAAATAATGGGCTCTTGGAATAATAATACCGATATGCCATCCATTAAATATGGTGCGAAAAAAAGCAATACTGTCCGTACCATCCGCATCTGTGAAACGCGCTGCGGATATACTGTCTTGTTCCGTCAGCAGTAGTTCCAATTTTTTGTAACCTTCTCCGGCTTTATTCATCTCAGTACCTATAAATGATTGGTTCCGGTGGGTGGTGAAGTTCATTTGGTCATCCACCAGAACACCATATCCATTATTCGCAATTTCCTGATTTGCAATGTAATCAGTGGTACGGGTGAGATTCAGATCAATTGCCATCACTCCGTATGAACGCCCTTGTTTATCAAAGATCTGTTGTGAAAAAGAAATACACATGCCGCCGGTATCAGCGTCAATATATGGCTCTGTAAAATATATTTTGCCTCCATTTGCTACAGCGCCGATATACCAGGGACGCTCTGATGGAATATAACCTTCAAACGGAACCCAGCCTGAACCGTCAAGGAATTCTTCGCGAATATAGGCATATACCTTTAAAAAATCGGGAATTAATAAACTTTCATTCTGATAGGAATAATTGATATCTTCTAAATAGAGTAATAATTCCTGATTGCTGTATCCGCTTATGAGTTTATCCTGAAGATTCTGAGCTGCATTAGAAAACATCAATTCGGCTTCAGATAATCCTGCTGAAACGGACATCTGAGTTGTATTCATGGTTTCCTCACCGATTGCCAGTATTTGTTTCTGCACAATGTAGCCTGTATAATAATAACTGATCAATACCATAAGTAAAAAGGCCAGAAAAACAATTAGAATTTGCTTATAGTTTTCTGTAATCAGTTTTTTTACTTTAAGTTTCATATCTATCTTGATTCCTTTCACTGTGAACAAGGAAACTGTCTCCTGAAATCGATATTGGGAAATAGATTTCGCTCAGCCAACAAACAGCAATATATACAAAATTATTATATCACACATACATTAGCTTCGGGAAGGGAAGTTTAACGAAAAAACACCCGAAGAGACGAAGTCTGATCGGGTGTTTTGAGAGCATTATGAATGCCGCAGACCGGAATCGAACCGGTACGGGAAGTTAATCCCACAGGATTTTAAGTCCTGGGCGTCTGCCAGTTCCGCCACTGCGGCATTTCAATGGATGGAGAAGGATTCGAACCTTCGAAGGCGTTGCCAACAGATTTACAGTCTGCCCCCTTTGGCCACTCGGGAATCCATCCATATAGTTGTTTCTCTTGAAAAACCAACTATATTTATATCATATTTTATAGGGAATTGCAAGGCTTTTATTTTCTATTTCTCCTTCCACTCAATACTTTATAATCCAGGCTCTTTCCGATAGAAAATCATGCCGGCTCTGGAACCAATCTCCACGGTCATAATCCCCGCAACAACCTGGTAGAATTTGTCCTCCATGGAGAATCCAACCGCGTTGCTATAAAGCATTCGCTTCATATAAGTTTCCTGTACCCTGCTGATTCCTGTCTGCCAGACCGGAACTTCTACCATAGCTGTTTCAGTGCGGTTATTAATGATAACCACCACTTGTTCGTCATTAGTAAACCGGCCGTATGCAATCACATTATAGTCTGAATACAGCTCTTTTAAGGAACCGTATTTTAATGCATCATATCTCTTATGCAGCGCAATCGCTTCCTTATAAAAGCGTATCAGCTCTTCATCCTCATTTCCCCAGGGGTATGTTCTGCGGTTATCCGGATCGGTAAAGCCACAGACCCCAGTCTCATCACCGTAGTACAAGGTAGGTGCACCAGGCCATGTCATCTGCATAATTACACCTTCGCGAAGAATCGCTTTACTGACACCTTCTTCTGCCGCCTGTGATCCCCGATTCGCTAACCGCCCTACCTGATGATTGGTTCTGGTTAAAAAGCGGGAGTGATCATGGTTATCCAGCTGATTCATAGCAACCTGCAATGACTGGCCATAGAATCTGGCCATGTGATAACGCATGGCATTGAAAAATGCCTCGGGATTCCCCAGCAAATCCGGTCGGAACTCATCGCTGTGTTTTTCCATACCAGTCAAAAACCAGGATACCGGCTCCATAAAAGCATCATAATTCATAACCGTATCCCACTCATCCCCTTGAAGCCAACTCTCTGCATCACCATAATGTTCCGCCAGAACAATGACCTCGGGATTCGCTCGCTTAACCGTCTTACGGAATTTTTTCCAAAACTGGTGATTGTATTCCTGGCTGTGTCCCAGGTCCGCAGCCACATCCAGCCGCCAGCCATCAACATTAAACGGCGGAGATACCCATTTAGCTGCTATCCGCAGAATATATTCTTCTAACTTCTTTGACTCCTCATAATTTAGCTTGGGCAGCGTATCATGCCCCCACCAGCCATTATAAAATTCATTATACGGCCAACTATGCTCATTATTGAATTTAAAAAAGGAACGATAAGGACTGTCAGCACTAACGTAAGCACCCTTTTCATAGCCTGCCTGATGTTCATAAATCCGTTCCCGATCCAACCACTTATTAAAAGAACCACAGTGATTAAAAACGCCATCCAGAATGATTTTCATCCCTCTTCTATGCAGTTCCTCCACCAATTCAATAAAAAGCTCATTACCGGCTTCCAGATTCTTTAGGTTCGTAACCCGCTTAATATAACGGGTTGCATGCGCATTCTGGGTATCATGGGCACCCAGCAGTTCTCCGTCCTCTTCCACAATTCGGCCATAGTGAGGATCCACATAGTCATAGTCCTGAATGTCGTATTTGTGATTAGACGGGGACACAAAGATTGGATTTAAATACAGTACTTCCACGCCCAGATCCTGCAGGTAATCCAACTTATCAATAATTCCCTGTAAATCCCCGCCATAAAAGCTGCGGACATCCATCGCCTGCGGATATGCATTCCAGTTCTCCTCCCGGTGAACATGGGCATTAATATAAGAATATTCTCCGCTTAAAACATCATTGCCCATATCTCCATTGCAAAAACGGTCGGGAAAAATCTGATACATTACAGCCCCCTTTGCCCACCCCGGGGTCTTAAATCCGGGGACGATGCCAAAAGAAAACCGCTCCTGCAGATCCTTTGTTACACCAAGTTCATTGTAATAGCAGACAATCTTGCCGGTATTGATTTCAAAATAGTAATGTACCGGCTCATCAGTCATCTGAATTTGAATTTCATAATAGTCAAACCCATTCTTCTGCTCTATTACTTTCATTTCCTGCCGAAAGCTTCCGCTAATAAAATAAACCTCATCTACGTTATTCTTTCTCGTCCGGAAACGTATCGTAACCATATCCCCCGGCTCCGGCTCTTCCGGTGTTCTATAATACTTTGTTTCATCACTAAACAGCGACTGTTTACTGAACAACGGCCGCATATTATGAATATATTTTAATCTATTTTCCAACTCCATGTTACGCTCATGGTTCATGACTCCACCTCAAATTCCATAGTCTGTTTCTATTTTATCCTAATCCCCAATCAAATTCAACCATCATTTCTGTACATCGCAAAGCGTGTTGCTGGTCACGGAGCGAACAATAACTAAATAAAAAATATACGTGCACGCAAAATCCCTCTTATCCTGCCGCCTGCAAAGGCGAGGGTGTTAGATAATAAAGAGTCTGGCTTGCCAGACTCTTGCGCCGAGCGCGGTCGCGATAGCGACATCTTCCTTGCGCGCGAGTGTGCATCCCCCGGGAGGCATTGGCTCACTTGATAAGCGCATGGCGCGAATCTAGTGAACAAGCCCACAGAGTGTGGATTTTTACTTTATAGGACGCAATGTCCTATAAAGTAAAAAAAGACAGCTTCCGAACGCTGTCTTTTTTTGAGAAGGTATTCTCTTTGGGGTGTAGCAAAAACTATATAATGTATTGGGGGGGTGTTACAAATATATTATAACGCACTCCTCACCAAAAGTGGTCACAAATATGACAAAATCCATGTTTATTTTTTGTGCATTTTATACAATTTCCGTCATCTTAAAGAGTGATTCAAACTCTTCCCGACCTATCTTTTCTTTCTCTAATAATAAATCCGCACATTTATGCAGAATATGTTCATACTGCTTGATAATAACTTTGGATTTCTGATAGGATTCATCGATCAATTGCTTCACTTCCCGGTCGATTGTTGCCGCAACCTGTTCACTGAAGCCTCGTGTATGGGCAAGATCGCGCCCAATAAACACTTCATTCTGATTATCATCGTATGCCACCATGCCAACTTCCGATGACATACCATACTTAGTAACCATCGCCTTAGCTATTGCTGTTGCCTGTTTAATATCCTGGGATGCGCCGGTAGTAATATCATCAAAGATAAGCTCTTCAGCAATTCTCCCACCAAGACACACCTGAATATTCTGCAGCATCTGCCCTCTGGTATTAAACATCTCATCTTTTTCCGGCAAACGCATGGTATATCCCGCTGCTCCCATACCGGTAGGGATAATTGAAATCGCATAAACCGGATCGATATCCGGCAGTGCGTAGCAAAGAATTGCATGACCGGCCTCATGATAAGCCGTAATCCGTTTCTCTTTATCGGAGATAACCCTACTCTTCTTCTCCGCACCAATTCCTACCTTGATAAAGGCTGCTTTAATGTCACTTTGTTTGACATAAACACGATCCTCCTTCGCTGCCAGGATAGCTGCTTCATTCAGCAGATTCTCAAGCTCTGCGCCGGTAAATCCTGCCGTTGTCTGGGCAATCTGCTTAAAGTCCACATCTTCTGCCAACGGTTTTCCTTTGGCATGAACATGCAGAATCTCTTCCCTGCCTTTTACATCCGGTGCACCAACCACTACCCGCCGGTCAAAACGTCCCGGGCGCAAAATGGCCGGATCCAGTATATCCACGCGGTTGGTCGCAGCCATTACTATGATGCCTTCATTGACACCAAATCCATCCATCTCCACCAGGAGCTGGTTCAGTGTCTGCTCACGCTCATCATGTCCACCGCCCATACCGGTGCCGCGTCGTCTGGCCACAGCATCGATTTCATCGATAAAGATAATACATGGGCTGTGCTTTTTTCCTTCTTCAAAAAGATCCCTGACACGGGAAGCACCCACACCAACAAACATTTCTACAAAGTCTGATCCTGAGATGCTGAAAAACGGAACTCCTGCCTCACCAGCCACAGCTTTGGCCAGCAATGTCTTTCCGGTTCCCGGAGGTCCTACCAGCAATACACCTTTTGGTATCCTGGCTCCTACTTTTACATATTTCTGAGGCTGTTTTAAGAAATCAACGATTTCTACTAAATCTTCTTTCTCTTCCTGCAGTCCGGCTACTTCCTTGAAAGTTTTTTCTTCGTCTTTCGATAGCTTAGCACGGCTCTTTCCAAAATTCATCATCTTGGTATTCTGACCGCCTCCGCCCATGGAGCGGGTCATGAAAAACATAAAAATAATTACCAGTCCCACTGATAGCAGGATCGGAAAAACAGTAGTCAGAAATGTGTTGTCCTGAGGAACGTTATTAAGTTTAAATGCTATTCCCGCACTTTTTAATTCTTCCTGAATCTCGTTAACGTCGCTGACATACATCTGTCTTGTGGTCCCATCTTTTAATGTAACTCTGACTTCACCGGTGGGTGTTTGTTTGTTCTGTATAATGGTTGCGGAATCAACCTGCTCCTCCTGCACCATCAGAAGGAACTCCTGGTTACTTAATAATTCTTGTTGTTCCATCTTATTCGACAAATACACGAAACAGCTTACAAGTGCTATGGCTGCAATGAAGTATACGAGTACACCCCTTGTCTGATTTCTCACGGATAGAATCTCCTTTCAGTTCTTAACTTATGTCATTATTCTGTTACTGTTCACAGCTACTATCCCGCGAAGCGTGTTATTGTTCGCAGCCCACAGGGCTGTGAACAGTAACATTATTCTGGCTCTACCACTCCGATATATGGAAGATTTCTATATCTCTGCGCATAGTCCAGACCATATCCAACCACAAATTTATCCGGTATTTCGAAGCATGTATAATCTACTTTCACTTCAGTTACACGGCGTTCCGGTTTGTCTAACAGGGTACACAACCGCATACTTTTTGGCCTTCTCTTGTTCAGGATCTGAATCAGATAGCTCAGCGTTCTGCCCGAGTCCACAATATCTTCCACGATCAGAACGTCTTTACCTTCCAGCGGTTCGTCTAAATCTTTTACAATTTTCACAACACCACTGGATTTAGTCTCATCTCCATAACTGGAAACAGACATAAAATCCAGTGAAACCGGCACTGTAATCCGTTTTGCCAATTCACACGCAAAAAACACACTGCCCTTCAGCACACAGATAATATGCACATTCTTACCTGCATAATCCTTGCTGATTTCTTCTCCTATCTCCTGAATTCTTGCATCTACTATGGCTTCGTCCAGTAATACAGATATTTTATCACTCATGTATATTCCTTCCTTTGATCTGAACAGACAGAATCTGTTCTGTATTTTTATCAATTTTATATTTCTCACTGATACGCATTCCAATCACCCAGATGATTTCCGAACCGGCTGTTAACAACAGCACGGCATCCCTTTCTTCCTGTGGAACCTTAATGTCAATGAAATAATCCTTAAGCTTTTTTTTGCCTCCGGATCGATCTACCACAAGAAAATCACTGGGCTTTCGGGTTCGTATCACCAAATTACCTTTTATTTTATCATAATCAAACCATTTCGTATATCTTTTTTCTGGAATTACATCCTCATTTTTGGGAAAAACCTGACATTTTATCGTAAATCCTTCGTCACTATATTCCCCTGGTATCGGTATAGGAGCGGCAATGGCATGCGCTTTAAGAATTCCCCCGGCTTCTTTAGTCGTTTCGATTTTAATTCCCTGATAGACCCGGCTTGCTGTAACTCCCAGCGGCAGGCAAATACTTTTCCCCACCGTTTTGCCAAACAGCTCGTCCATCTCCTGCAAATGTTTCCGCGACAGATTCTTACGACTCCCGGCAATCTGTTCAAAACAATTGCGCAGCACATATCTGCGAATAATTGCTGCTTCTTCTGTAAGGAGCCGGGAAAGCCAGATGGAATTATCTTTTTGCTTCCCATGAGCTGCCTGGACACGCAGCGCCTCCTGACACAGGTATTCTTCTGCTGCCAGCAAGTCTTCCGCTGTATCCGCCATATGCTCTACCGCCTTTGGGTTGATTTCCTGCACCAGATAATCAACTACCCGATGCCGAATCTTATTCCTGGTAAATTGGATATCCTGATTAGAGCTGTCTGTTCGCCACAAAATATGTCTGTCCTTTAAATATTGTTCAATTTCTTCCCGGTTCATACATAAAAGTGGACGAATATATGGATTTCTTATGGGATGCACACTGCAAAGCCCGGTAAGAGCACTTCCCCGGACCAGATTATGCAGCATTGTTTCAGCTACATCATTCTTATGATGTGCAAGGGCAATTTTAGTACCGCCCCATTGTGCGGCATATTTTTCAAAAGACTGATAGCGTACCTTTCTTCCGGCTTCCTCTATTGACAGCTTCTCATCTTGGGCAATGGCCGCCACATCATAGGAAAATACCTTGCACGGTATGTTATATTCCCGGCATATCTGCTCAACAAATTTTGCATCCTTTGCCGCCTCTTCTTCCCTCAGTTCATGATTTATATGGATCACACTCAAAGCAAATGGAATTTCCTTTTGAAATTCTATCAGCATATAAAGCATACAGATGGAATCGGCGCCGCCTGAAACACCGGCAATCACCCGATCCTTTCCCTCTATCATCTCATATTTACGAATGTATCCAAATACTCTCTTTTGCATTCTTTCCTCCATAACCTTATTTGAGCACTCTCGGAAACTCCCTGCATACGTCTTTGTGGCTAAGTTTCCGAGAGTACTCTATTTCTTCCAGACCCCTGCCACCAGCACCGTCATGTCATCCCGGGCCTGATATTCACAATATCCCAGCGCCCGTTCCAGAATGCCCCGGCCAAATTCCCGTGGAGTAGTACTATGTATCTGCATAATAATTTCTTTCATAACTTCTTCCTCTTTTTCCAACGGCAGTGCATCCAGCACCCCATCCGTCACCATGATCAGATAATCCCCATCATACAGCTTCTTAGAAGTCGTCTCAAAGTCCATCTGCTGTACCAGGCCTGCTGCCAGACTGGTGGAAGAAATGGCCTCTACCCAGTTATCCCGCTTGATAAATGTGGTCGCTGCACCTGCCTTTAGAAAATCACAAATTCCTGTATAAAGATTAAACGCACAGATATCCACCGTCGAATACATGCCATCCCGCCGCTGCAATACCAGGGCTGAATTCAACATCTTAGCCGCCGTCTCACGGGAAAACCCGGAGGTAATAAACTGTTCCAGCAGTTCCACCACCGTTTCACTTTCCTTGCATGCTTCCAGTCCGGAACCCATACCATCAGAAAGGCACATGACAAACTGATCTTCATCCTGGGTGCAGGAATAGTTATCACCGGAAACCGTCTCCCGTTCCTTGGTTATCTTAGAAACCCCATACAGTACCTTGTAATTCACATCCTCTACAAACAGCACCGTATTAAATTCCCCGTTTACAATAGAACGGCTGTCTCTGGCCGGCACCAAACGACAGTCATACACTTCCGATACGATGGATGCCACCTCACTCATCGCGATACACTGACCGCCCCTTGCCCGCAGGGTGACAAATATTTTCTTCTGCTGATCAGGCTTTTCCAGCATCCAGACCTGCTTTACAACTACATGTCTTCTTTGCAGCAGTTTTATGATCTGGTTTTCATATTCAGTTGGAACTGACGATATATCATAGATATCTTCTGCAACCATATGGATGGTATGTGCTACTTCATTCAACTGTTCGGCAATGGCCAGCCGATTTTCAATCAAACGGTTATTCCATAGTAAATTCTGCCTTGCCTTGTAGAATGTTTCTTTCATGTATTCCACAAACTTTCCGGGATTTAAGCATTCCAGGCACCAGTCGCCCTGAGCCCGCAGCAGTTTCCCATCGTCTCCCTCTTCGATCAGCCGCAGAATGTTATATGCTTTCTGGTGCGTAAGATAATACTGTTCTTTCCAGCAAGATTCCTTCTGGGAACAATTTTCACAAACCTTGTCCTGAACGTTTCCGAAGATGTTCTCAATCTCGCTGCTGCTTAAATGTTCTTTCCGATACGGCATACTGTAAAACGTATTTGCCAGCTTTTGTAACGATAGTGCATACTGCTCAATCCGCGCTTTTTGCGGATGTTGGTCATAAATTGCAGTATTTTTTTTCCTCCCCGGAAAAATAGTTTTTGCCATGTCCCGAATAATCAGTATAGCACTGATTGCGAGCATGGCAATTATCCATTCCTGCATCTATCATTAACCCCCTTACTAAATGATATTGGTAGAGGTTAATTATAGAAGTATCTTTATAAAAATAATGTCAAATATACAACCGTATTTCTAAGAATTTTTAGACAAAAACCGGTAAATTAATTGTTTCATATCACAGCGTAAACACTAACAATTAATCTATTTCCTTAAATACAATCTCATTATCTTTGACTAATCCGATTTTTTCTTTTGCGGCTTTTTCAATGTATTCATCGCTTTGCATATATTCCTGCAGTTCTTCAATGTCCTGGGTGCGATTCCCTTCATCTTCAATCTGCTGTGCAAGCGTCTGTTGTTTATCTCCATTATCTGTGATTCTCTTGCGTAGGTTCACTCCCTGCACCAACAAAACAACCATAAGCATACAAACGACAAAGCTGATTCCCAGCATTGCAAGCCTATTATATCTACGGTTTCGTTTTGCCTTCTTTTTTCCAGACATTTTCTTTGTTCTCATATTTCCCCTTCATTCTCCCGCTTACTTTTAAACTTGCGAGCGAATCTACAAAAATGTTTACATAAAAAGATTTTACATCTTAATACACTAATTTTCAACCTTTTTGTACAATTTAATATGATTTTTAACAATTTTTTTAAGAATTTTTTCACCTGGTTAAGACAATACGATATAAACTGTACCAGCAAAGCGCTGATACTATAATGATAGAAAATGGCTCCCAACACCACACCTGCAAAAAAATACCCTCTGAGTATTCCACTGTTCCCCTGATAAATCCGGGAAAATAAAAACAACCCACTACTCACCCAATACAGCAAATCCTCCATCACAACAATAAAATTCCCATGGTGAATAACGCGGCGCAAGATTCGAAAAATGTCATATCCGGCCAGAAGTACCGCTCCATACCAGATTGCTTTTGCAAACATCAAAAGTTCCCGGCTCATATATCCGCTCATACGGTTACTGAAACATCCTTCCCAACAAACTGCCTTTTTGCTTGCGCCCAAAGTTACCATCATCCGAATAGATCAAACTGACAAACCGCCCCTCTACATCCACTTCACCTTTTTCAAGATGCAGTCGGCTGACATGGAGTTCTGTTCCTTTAACCGTCAGCATGCCCTGTGTTGTTTCTAACAATATTGTATTGGGGTCAAAGGAAACGACATCTACAACTCCTGTTATTGTACCGCTCTTCCTGTCTGCGAATGTAAGCTGATGTGACTGCCCATGTATTTCTTCCATGTGCCCCTCCCATTTTTCCATCTATTCTGTAACTATTCTTTTCAGTCAAGCCTTATTTTGTATAGTTACCTCTTCATCATTATATGGGCGAAAGTGCAATTATAGACCTTTACAAATATCGGTACAACTCTGATGCCTCTTCTTTCTTCACCGTCTCCTGTACATTCAGTACCTCAACCTTAACACTCCGGGTCCCAAACTGAATCTCCAGCACATCCCCAGCCTTCACCTGCACCGAAGCCTTCGCCGGTTTCTCATTCACCAATACCCGCCCCGCATCACAAGCCTCATTGGCTACCGTTCTCCTCTTGATCAAACGCGACACCTTCAAAAATTTATCCAATCTCATCTCTTAACTCCAATCCAAAAAAAGGAGACGACCATTCGCCGTCCCCTACCATATTTTTCTTTAATTATTTGGTATTAACTAAATCTTTCAAAGATTTACCAGCTTTGAATTTAGGTGCTTTAGAAGCAGCAATCGTCATAGTTTTTCCGGTCTGAGGATTTCTTCCTTCTCTAGCTGCTCTTTCAGATACTTCGAAAGTACCAAAGCCAACTAACTGGATTTTTTCTCCCTTTTTCAGTTCTGCTGAAACAACGTCGATAAATGCTTTTAATGCAGCTTCTGCGTCCTTTTTGGATAACTGTGTCTGTTCAGCCATTGCTGCTACTAATTCTGTTTTGTTCATGAGTGTTCCTCCTCTAAATTCGTGTTTTATTTTTTTTGATAATATAAATTCAGATTATCTGCGAATACGCATAAAACCTATAAACCCTACTCATATATTTATATACTGTTAGGGATAATTTGTCAAGGAAATACTGAAAAACAGACCATTAATCTACATATTCTTATGTTTTTTCAGTTATTTTACCTTCAAGGAATGATATCAATGCCTGCTCCGAATGAATGTGCTGCTTCCGAGCCGCATTTACCACATGCCAGAGCAGTTCCCCAAAGACTTCCTCGGTTTCATCAGCTGATACACCTGCGTCAATTCGCTTCAGCATATTCTCGGCTGCAGTTAAGCTTTCTGACATCTGCTGACCTTCATGATAAAGGTTGTCTAGCTTTTTTTGCACCTTTTCAGTTCTGATCAGTGCCGGTAAGCTATGGGGAATTTCCTGTAAAGAGTTCTCCTCCTTGAGCATATCCTTCTTTTCATTCCTTTTAATCTCTTCCCAATTAAGCAGTACGGTTTCAGCAGTATCTGCCTGTATCCGGCCAAAAACATGGGGATGACGTCGTATCATCTTTTCACAGATACCTTGAATTACCTCACGGTAAGTAAACAGTCCCTCTTCTTCGGCTATTCTACTGTGCATTACAACCTGAAGCAGGACATCCCCAAGTTCTTCACATAGATTATGCGCTAAACCGGTTTCATCCAGAATCCGGATACCATCAACTACTTCATATGCTTCTTCAATCATGCACGGTTTCAGACTTTCATGGGTCTGTTCCCGATCCCAGGGGCAGCCATCTTCACCCCGCAGCCGGTCGATGATATCAACTAAATCTTTAAATGTATATACTTTCTCCATTTTCTCTACCGTCACTACATCATCTTGTCAATCATAGATAGTACTTCTTTTCCCAAATCTTTTGATTTTGCATCTGCATCTGCAAGAGATGTACCCTTTACGCCATAATAGAATTTTACCTTAGGCTCCGTACCGGATGGTCTCACACAAAGCCACGCATCATCATTCAGTTCGTAGTACAGAACATTGGAATTTGGCAGTCCGGTTTTAGTAACTTCCTTAGTTGTCAGGTCGAAAACGGTATCATTTTTATAATCCCGTACCTTCAGAACCTGATAAGCACCAATTTTAACCGGCGGCTCTTTTCTAAGGATCTCCAGAATCTCCTGGATCTTTGCCAGGCCTTCCATGCCCTTTAAGGTAATGGACTGGATATCATCCTGATAGTAGCCGTACTTCCGGTACATATCAAGCATGGCATCCCAAAGAGTTTTACCCTGGGTTTTATAATAAGCTGCCGCTTCACAAAGCGCCATAGTTGCCACGATCGCATCCTTATCCCTGGCATGGGTACCAATCAGGCATCCGTAACTTTCTTCAAAGCCAAAGAGGTAAGTTCCTATACCCGTCTGTTCAAATCCCAGAATCTGCTGTCCGATAAACTTGAATCCTGTTAATACCTCAATCAGCTTTACTCCATATTCTTTCGCAATTGCGTCCGCCATATTCGTCGTTACAATGGTTTTTATCAAAACTCCGTCATCCGGCAGTCCTTTTGTTGCTTTTCGCTGTCCGATTTCATAATCAGCCAGCAGACAACCGGACATATTTCCAGTCAATTCCCGGTAATCGCCTCTTTGGGTATCCTTTACATAAACTCCAAGGCGATCAGCATCGGGATCAGTTGCTAAAACCAGATCCGCATCAACTTCCTTGGCCAGCTTAAGCCCCATCGTAAAGGCCTCTTTTGCTTCCGGATTGGGATAACTGACCGTCGGGAATTCCCCATCCGGAAGTTCCTGCTCTTTTACTACATGAACACTTTCAAATCCCAATTCCTTCAGTACCCTGCGGGCCGGGATATTACCGGTTCCATGAAGGGGACTGTACACAATCTTCAAATCTTCAGCCATCTTGGCAATAGCATCCATATGAAGCACCTGACTTTTAAGCTCCTCTATGTATGCATCATCAATTGCCTGTCCGATTACCTCGTATAGGCCGACAGCCATCGCTGCCTCCTTATCCATCGTCTTCACTTCATTATAATCAGTTACTTTAGCCACTTCATCCATAATACCGGTGTCATGAGGCGGGGTAATCTGAGCACCATCCTCCCAGTATACCTTATATCCATTATATTCCGGCGGATTATGGCTGGCTGTAATATTAATACCGGCAATACATCCCAGACGGCGTACTGCATAAGAAAGTTCCGGCGTCGGTCTTAACGATTCAAAAATATATGCCTTAATTCCATTTGCCGCCAGACAAAGTGCAGCTTCCTGAGCAAACTCAGGAGACATCCGGCGGGAATCATAAGCGACTGCAACCCCTTTATCCTGACCACCCACTGCCGCAATATAATTTGCCAGCCCCTGAGTTGTCTTACGTACTACATATATATTCATACGATTGGTTCCGGCACCAATTATACCGCGCAACCCTGCCGTACCAAATTCCAAATCCCTGTAAAATCGATCCTTTACTTCATTCTCATCATTTGCAATTGCTTTCAGCTCTTCTTTGGTATGTTTGTCAAAATATGGGTTATCTAACCAATCCTCATAAGTTTTCCTATCCTCCATATAGTACCTCCTACCTTTACAGTTTTCTCCATTATATACTAATCTATTAAAAAAAGGAATGCAAAAAGCCATTCTTTACAAAAAACAACCAGCTCTCCTTCTGTTTGTACAATTTTTCAAGTTTTTCAGCATTTTTCCCGGAAACCCACGCTTTATGGTTGTTCGCATAAAAGTTTGCCAGCTTCCAGAATTTCCATGGATAAGATAAACGCAGCCGCAGATTAATCAGTTCCGCTTCCGTCAGGGGCCTCACCTTATGGTATTCCTGGATCATCATTTCCCCCAGTTCCATATTCCAATTATGCTTCTCAAGGATTTTTCTTATAAACTGATATAAATCCGTAACCTGCATATCAAAATTCCATTTTTCCCCATTCACTACAGAAAGTCCTTGTTCTGTATTTAATATATTATGCTGATTATACTCCCCATGACAGATGCTTCCATCTATCATAGCTTCCCTGCGCAGCTTAAGATAATCCGAGCGTTCCAATTCCTGCAAGACCGTCTCTCCCTGATACAGAAACTCGTCTATCACGTTGATCAGCACATTTTCAAAGCTGTTCTTTCGTTGCTTCTTCTGTACAAATTTAGCTATTTTCTTAATTTCCCGATTATGCCTCTGACATTCATCCAGCAACGATTCCCTGCAGTAGTTTTCTTCTATCGGCATATGCATTACTTTATGTAAACGAGCCATCAGTGATACACTATTCAGAATATCTGCCTTCGATTTGGTATCACATTCTCTTCCCACAAACCAGTCCCGTATTACATAGGGTATTCCATCCCGGTCGTAGGAAATCACACTTCCTTCCTTATTCACTCGTATATAATCTACCTTCATAATGCCCGCTTCTTCTATTTGTTCCTGAAGCTGCTGCAGCAGTTCCAGTTTTCTTTGTGACCCATGGTATTCCCGTACAATCTTAAGACCTTTCTGTGTCTCACAGATAATGGCCCCTCTTCCCCGATATGTGGTATCTGCCGTTAAATCATACTGCTCCAGAATACTTAAACCAAAATCATACACGAACAATCCCCCTCACCTTTCTGCGTTCTTTCTATCTTATGATGAGGGGGGGGGAAATATACAAGAGAAAGTGGGCGTGAAGAGAAATGATAGATTCTCAATTTAATCGTTATAGAATGGGCATGTGAAATGGGGTATGGAAATAAATAAAAGGGGGGAGTATTTTGGGGGTGCGGACGCGGGCAAAGGGCATGGGATTACTTCCGTAAACGCGGCAACGCTCTGGCGGACTAACTGCTAACTGCAACTAAAGCGCTCAGGAAAGCCTTCGCGCTTAAGTTTCCGTAAGCAGTGGATTCCGCCGCCGCTAAGACCGCCGCCAATTGTTTACGGAAGTAATCCCATGCCCTTTGCCCGCTGGTTCTTCAAGCGATTTACAAAAAGAGTGTCCCTGCTATAACAGGGTTGCCTTATGCTCCAGGGTACCCTCTTTTTCCACCTTTGCTGGTATTCACCTTGTGTCAACTGAAGTATCCACACAAAACTTACATCTTACCAAAACCCAGCACCTCTCCTCATACACAGAGCAGGTTCGGAAACTCTAAAGCCGCATTATTACTGTCATTCTGAGCGTAAGCGAAGAATCTCACCTCTGGAATTTCGTAAACTTTTAGTATATAAGATTCTTCGCTGCGCTCAGAATGACACTTAGCAAATATTGGTTTCCGAACCCACTCACACAGTGGCGTCCTGGCAGCCCACAAATTGAAATATCCCAACTTTTAAAAATTCATATAACTGGACTGTAACCATTCTTGGATATAGTTTAGCCATGCTAGAGCACATTAGATTAAAGATTTTGCAAATTGTATTAAATATTCTTTATTATTATGCTCCGGATGCTCAAGTACCTCATAAAGCGCTGTGTGAAGTACTTCTCCGATCCGTGGTCCGGGCTTCATGCCCATATTGATCAGATCACTTCCGGTTAGAGCCAAATCCTTCAAGGATACGCATTGTTCTTCATTCATAATTTCTTTATATAACCGCTTCATATCATCTGTTAACTGCAATTTTGCTTGTCTGTTATACAAGCTCTTGCCCATATTATCCGCATACTGCAGTTCCAAGAGAAGTGGAAAGAGTTCCACCCCTACATGATATATCGCCTTCCGAAGCGCTGCGGGTTCAGCCTTAGGCCTTAAATCGTGCCAGTAAACCAGCTGCAGCACCTTATTAGTCGTATCATTATCAAACTTTAGGCGTTTCATAACCGCTCCGGCAATTTCCTTCCCTGCCTTACCATGCTGCTTAAAGTGATCTCTCCCATTTTTATCGGTCGTCTTCATCTTCGGTTTTCCCACATCATGCAGCAAAGCCGCTAAACGCAGCACTTTATCCGCCCGGACATGTTCCATCACCTTTAGTGTATGCTCTCCTACATTATACATATGATGGGGCGTATTCTGCTTCGTTTCCATCATCAAGTCAAATTCCGGCATAATGACCTTAGTAATTCCCATCTCCCATGTCATTTTCCACATCTGCGGCCTTTCGGAAACCAACATCTTAACAATCTCCATCTGGATTCGCTCCGCACTAATAACCGTCAGAGTTTCTGCAAGCTCCCGAATGGCCTTCCCCGTTTCCGCTTCTACCGAAAATCCCAGCTGCGCAGCAAACCGAACCGCCCGCAGAATCCGCAAAGCATCCTCCCCAAACCGCTGCCGCGGATCACCCACACAACGAATCACATGCCTCTGCAAATCTGCCATTCCACCAAACAAATCAATCAGCCCATCCTTCTCACTATATGCCATCGCATTAATAGTAAAATCCCTGCGCATCAAATCCTCTTTTAAACTCCCCGTAAATTCCACACTGCTAGGATGCCGCGCATCCTCATACTCCCCATCAATCCGATAAGTCGTAACCTCATACCCAGTCCCCCCAACCAAAACCGTAACCGTCCCATGCGCCAACCCAGTATCCACAGTCCGCCCAAACAACCCCTTCACCTCTTCCGGCTTCGCCGAAGTAGTAATATCCCAATCATCCGGCACCCGCCCCAAAATCGAATCCCGTACACATCCCCCCACCGCATATGCTTCATACCCACATGCATTCAACTTCTCAATAATCATCTCCACCCCCGGCGGAACTCTTAACTTCATAACAAAAATCTCCTTCTACATTTAACTCAAGTCAAAGCAAATATTCCCAATCCCTGCGAGCTTGTTCACTAAACTTACCCTACGGGTCCATTAAGTAAGCCAATGCACTCTGCAGGCTTGTTAACTAAACGTTCAAAATACTACCAACTTACCGCCGCCCTAGAAGATGCCGCAAAATGCGTCTCGGGGCGGCAGCTTGGGCAAGGTTGCCGGAACCATTGCATGAGTTGATTAGCGTCTTAGGTCAAAAGAACGAAAATTGCAGGGCAAAATGTGCTTACCAAAGCACATTTTGAATTCGTCTGAAGCACGTATTCATCAAGAATACGGGCTGAATACGAATGATCCCTGCAATTTTCGTTCTTTTGGCCTTAGACGCTAACAACGAAATGCTCCGGTTCCGGCAACCTTGCCCAAGCCGCCGCCCCGAGACGCGTTTTGCGGCATCCCCCCCGCCTTCCTAATAAGCCCTACCCCAATAAACCATCTTCTTAGCCGGCTTCCCACAACAAACACACGTCGCTGCCACATCTTCCTGCTCAAATGGAATACACCGCGCAGTAGCCGCCGTATCCTCTTTAATCCTATCCTCACAATCCTGAGCCCCACACCACATCGCTTTCACAAACCCAGGTTTCTCCTCAATCGTCTTCTTAAAGCTCTCATAATCCGCCGCAACATAAGTATGCGCATCCCGATGCACCCTGGCCCGCTTTAGCATATCATTCTGAATGACCTCCAAAAGCTCCTGCACCTTCACCGCCAGTTCATCCAGCGCTACAACAACCTTCTCCCGCGTATCCCGGCGAACCAACACCGCTTGATCATTCTCAATATCCTTCGGCCCAAGCTCAATCCGCATCGGAATTCCCCTCATCTCCTGCTCAGAGAACTTCCACCCCGGACTCTTATCACTATCATCCATCTTAGCACGAATACCAATCTTTTTCAAAGCCGCCCATACATCATTCGCCTTATCAAGAACCCCAGCCTTTTTCTGCTGAATCGGCACCACCATCACCTGCACCGGAGCAATCCGGGGCGGCAAAACCAATCCGCTGTCATCTCCATGCACCATAATGATCGCCCCAATCATCCGGGTCGTCATCCCCCATGAAGTCTGGTGCACATATTTCAAAGTATTATCCTTATCCGCATACTGAATATCAAACGCCTTTGCAAAACCATCACCAAAGTTATGGCTGGTTCCTGACTGCAGCGCCTTCCCATCATGCATCAACGACTCAATCGTATACGTCGACTCCGCTCCGGCAAACTTCTCCTTATCCGTCTTCCGCCCCTTTACCACCGGAATCGCAAGACTTTCCTCACAAAAATCTGCATACACATTCAACATCTGAATCGTTCTTTCTTCTGCTTCCTCCGCCGTGGCATGAGCCGTATGCCCTTCCTGCCACAAAAACTCCCGTGAACGCAAAAACGGTCTGGTTGTTTTCTCCCAACGCACCACAGAACACCACTGATTATACACTTTCGGCAAATCCCTGTGAGAATGAACATCCTTTGCATAAAAATCACAGAATAACGTCTCCGAAGTCGGACGCACACACAATCTCTCCTGCAGCGGCTCCAATCCTCCGTGAGTCACCCAAGCCACTTCCGGTGCAAATCCCTCCACATGATCCTTTTCCTTCTGCAGCAGGCTCTCCGGAATAAACATCGGCAGATACACATTCTCCACACCAGTTTCCTTAAATCTGCTGTCCAGATCCTTCTGTATATTTTCCCATATAGCATAACCTGCCGGCTTGATTACCATACATCCCTTTACACTGGTATAATCAATCAATTCTGCTTTCTTCACAATGTCCGTGTACCACTGCGCAAAATCATCCTCCATAGATGTAATTGCTTCTACTAATTTTTTTTCCTTAGCCATAATTTCCTCCGTTTAGTCCGTTTGGGTTTACACCCGTATAGTAATTGCCCGGTCCGTTCGATTATATTTATAATAACGTACCCCAGCAGCATCCAACATTCGCTTGGACGCAATTACTGATGGTGTGTCTGCATATTTATCACTGTCATATATAATCGTCTTGATTCCGCACTGAATAATTGCTTTTGCACATTCATTACAGGGAAACAAAGATACATATAACTTAGCACCTTCCAATGACCCACCCCGGTAATTCAAAATTGCATTTAACTCACTATGAGTACTATAGAAATACTTGTTGTCCAGCGAATTGCCTTCCCGGCTCCATGGAAACACATCATCTGAGCACCCTTTGGGAAACCCGTTATACCCCATGGAAAGAATCTTATTATCCCGGCTTACAATACAGGCTCCAACTTGAGTACTGGGATCCTTGGAACGCATCCCGGAAAGCATGGCAACACCCATAAAATACTCATCCCAGGTAATATAATCCGTTCTTTTCTCACTCATAACTAATCCGCCTTTCTACATACACTCTACTCTTGCGGAGCATCCGCTTGAATGCTTTCTTCATTTAACTGCACAACCAACCCGGCAATCAGGGCTTCCAGCAATTCATAACATTTTCCATATTCAGTCAGCGGCTCGCCAAAAAGCGGTACCACACCGCCCTGCCATTTCACATATTCAGGTAATGTATATATATTCAACACATATTCGTAATTGATCCGGATTTTTTCCTTCTGGCTATCTTCCATGGTGAGAATCAACACCTCTTCACTAATGTCTTCCTGCCGAAGCGGCTTCGCCTCATGCCCTGCCACGCTATAGCCATTGCCGATCAGCACCGCTTCCGCCTTTTGATTCAAGGGTTCTGGAAATAGTACCACCAGACCCCTTGATTCAATTGCCATCGATTTTAACAGAAACTTACTCTGCATAATGATTTTAGCCATTGCCGACCTGCTGTTATCATCTTCATCTACAAAAATCAACTTGCTATATCGTTTCAATGCGCTGCTCCTTATACTCTAATAATCTGGTGTCCTGCGGCTTTTTGCAGCCGGTTCATAATAGCCTGTCCAAGTCTGGGGGTATAAAAAGCTTCCGAATAAATAAAAGAAACTTCCTCCTGATCAAACTCCCGCAGAACCCGGTATAAATGGTGGGCAATGCTCTCTTCATCTGATCGTTTCCCAATACTCTTCACGCAGCCCGGCAGATACTGTTCATACGTCTCATCAGTACATATAACCCCAGCGGCCTCGCCTTGTTCCAAGTGCTCTCGCACCTTTTCTTTGATGGCTGCTGTGACCTTGCATTCCTCCCCTTCCACCACAATCAACCGTGCTTTCGGGGCATAATGCTTATACTTCATACCTGGTGCTTTAGGAGCCTTTTGATCCATATCATCAATCAGTCCCTGTTCCATCCTGACTTGTCCCAGCACCTCCCTGAGCATATCTTCCGATATATAGCCAGGTCTTAGGATTACCGGTACCGCTTCAGTAAAATCCACAATCGTAGATTCCAGCCCAATCTGCACATCACCGCCATCAACCACCATATCAATCCGCTCACCCAAATCCTCTATTACGTGAGCAGCACTGGTCGGACTTGGGCGCCCAGATGTATTGGCACTGGGCGCAGCGATGTACCCGCCGCCTGCCCGGATCAGCGCTCTTGCAATCGGGTGGCTGGGCATCCGCACCGCTACACTATCAAGCCCCCCAGTGGTCTCATATGGCACCAGATCACTCTTGGGAAAAATCATCGTCAGCGGCCCCGGCCAATATGCCGATGCCAATGCCAACGCTTTTTCAGGGACTTCCTTCACAATCAATTCCAGACTTTCCATATCAGCGATATGGATGATCAACGGATTATCCGACGGTCGCCCCTTAGCCGCATATATTTTATGGGAGGCATTCACATCCAGCGCATTTCCGCCAAGACCATACACAGTTTCGGTTGGAAATGCTACCAGCCCGCCGGCTTTTAATATCTGACCGGCTTTATCTATGGCATCCGGCTCCGGATGTGTGCTTTGCATCTTAATAACGTTCACATTCATGCCCTTCCCCTTAAATTACACATATTCGTCCTTATTATAGCACAGTTTTCCGAAAATGGAACCTTTATTTTACCCCCAGATATTCCTTAATCCCGCTGGAAATTGCCTCCACCAGCTTATCTTGATAATTTTCGTCTCCCAGCAGGTCAGCTTCCTCCTTATTGCTCAAAAATCCACATTCCACAATCGCCAATGGCGCTTCCGTCTTCTTCAACAGAAAATATGTCCCGTTCCCTTTGGCCTGCCGATGATTCTTTGGATCCACCATCTCAACCAACTTGCTCTGCATAATCTCCCCCAGCTTCTTCCCTTCAATTGAGCTTTGATAGTAAAACACCTGAGCACCTTTGACCGATTCCTGACTATAGCTGTTCTGATGAATGCTAATGACACAATCCGGCTTCGTCTCATTAATTAAAGCCACTCTTTTCTGCATATCTTCCGCCTTTTTATTCTGTGTCCCTTTTGTATACAACGGCGAATCATCCTTCCTGGTCATAATCACTTTCATGCCTTCTTTTTTCAGGATCTTTTCCAATTTTAAAGCAATACTCAGATTAACATCCTTCTCCTTCAGCCCATTGACCCCCACCTTACCCGGATCAGCAGCCCCATGTCCCGCATCAATAATTACCGTTTTTCTCTCTTCTGCCTGATTTGCCACCATTTTTGCCCCTTCTCGTGAGAGCATAAAAATTCCGGCTAGAAGCATAAACGCCATAACCAATTCCAGTATATTCTTCTTAAACATAAGAAAACCTCTAGTTATATTTAATAAAATATATGCCCTCCCCCTGCAAACAATGCTGATTCCTTTCCCTGGATTGGTTCAGCTACAGTTCAGCGGGAGTCAAAACTCCCTCTGAACCGTAACAAGAATGCACAGAAATGCTGTAAACAGCATTTCGCGCCTGCAATTCTCGGGATTTCCCTATTATTGGCCGAATGGCCATAGTGGTATGCCCGAAGGGTGTTTTCAGGCATAAAAGCCTGAAAAC
>Ga0153940_1000262_pt1 | contig 30592 bp, 14 predicted proteins | sample TSNJ024MetaG_FD_104736 | JGI IMG/M metagenome (GOLD analysis project Ga0153940, IMG submission 104736) | Attine ant fungus gardens microbial communities from New Jersey, USA - TSNJ024 MetaG | ecosystem: Host-associated > Fungi > Mycelium > Unclassified | place: USA: New Jersey, Brendan T. Byrne...
ATAAATCTTCCCAATTGGGATTCATCGTTTCGACTAATTCATTTTTCTTTATTCTTGTCCAACCTTTAATTTGTTTTTCTCTTTCAATTGCTGATCTCACATCTGCTGTGTCATCAAAATATATACTAAAATATAGACATAATAAATATTTATCACCACCCAAGAAAGATTCTTCGCTCTGCTCAGAATGACATGTGAAGAATGACATGTGAAGAATGACATGTGAAGAATGACAGCTGAAGGGTACCAATTATTTTTATCTACACCCAAGGGTAAAAATTGAGTTGACAAAGGAATATTTTACATGTATTATATCCTATATATCCACTAGGGAATATAGGAAAGGGAGAAATGAACTATGACAAATATTTACGAAGGAATTATGGGATTAATCGGAAAAACCCCGTTGGTGAAATTAAATAATATAGAGCGAATGTATAATCTGGAATCGTGTTTGATGGCAAAGTTAGAATATTTAAATCCGGCGGGAAGTGTAAAAGACCGGATTGCCAAGGCGATGATAGAGGAGGCTGAAGGGAAAGGAATTTTAAAAGAAGGTGCTGTGATTATTGAGCCTACTTCTGGTAATACGGGAATTGGCCTTGCTTCGATTGCGGCGGTTAAAGGATATCGCCTGATTCTGACTATGCCAGAGACGATGAGTGCGGAAAGAAGAAATATTTTAAAAGCTTATGGTGCAGAGGTAGTTCTAACAGCTGGAGCGAAAGGGATGAACGGAGCGATTGAAAAGGCGGCAGAGCTATCAGCAGAAATACCAGGAAGTTTTATTCCGGGGCAATTCGTAAATCCTGTGAATCCAAAAACACATAGCGAAACCACAGGACCGGAAATCTGGAATGACACGGATGGAAAGGTTGATATCTTTGTCGCTGGCGTTGGAACCGGAGGAACGTTGACCGGTGTTGGCAGGTATTTAAAAGAGAAGAATCCTGATGTGCAGATTATAGCAATGGAACCAGCTGATTCCCCAGTGTTATCAGGAGGAAAAGGTGGGCCGCACAAGTTACAGGGAATTGGAGCCGGTTTTATACCGGAGATATTGGATACAAGTGTATATAATGAAGTAATAACGGTTAGCAGTGAGGATGCGTTTGCAGTCGGTAAAGAATTTGCCAGAATGGAAGGTGTTTTGGTGGGTATCTCGTCTGGTGCGGTACTTCATGCGGCGATACAAGTTGCAAAACGACCCGAAAATAAAAGTAAAAATATCGTTGTATTGCTGCCGGATTCAGGGGATCGCTATTATTCAACATCACTTTTCACAGAATAGTAACAGAAAGGAGTTACAGTTCAGCCTTCGGCTGAACCGCAACAAGAATGCATAGAAATGCTGTAAACAGCATTTCGCGCTTGCAATTCTCGGGATTATCAGGCATAAAAGCCTGATAACACCTCGCGGGACAGTCGAAGGCTGAATAGTAACAGAAAGGATACTTTATATCATGAATAAGATAACAAGAGAAAACAGACAATTTAAATTTGAAACATTGCAGCTTCATGTAGGGCAGGAGCAGCCTGATCCGGTAACGGATGCAAGAGCTGTTCCGATATATCAGACATCTTCCTACGTATTTCATAATTGCGACCATGCGGCAGCGCGTTTTCATCTGACTGATGCAGGTAATATATACGGAAGGCTTACCAATCCTACGGAAGATGTATTTGAACGCAGGATGGCGGCATTAGAGGGCGGTGTGGCAGCGTTGGCGGTTGCATCGGGAGCAGCGGCCATTACCTATACATTTCAGAATCTGGCACAGCAGGGGGATCACATAGTTTCAGCCGTTAATATCTATGGCGGAACGTATAACCTTTTGGAACATACCTTGAAGGAATATGGAATTACAACAACTTTTGTTGATATTTTTGAAGAAGGTGCCATCGAAGCGGCAATTCAAGAGAATACAAAAGGGGTATTTATCGAAACCCTGGGGAACCCTCATTCAGATGTGGCGGATATTGAAGCGATCGCCCGGATTGCCCATCAGCATAAAATACCGCTGGTAGTAGATAACACCTTTGCAACGCCCTATTTAGTTCGCCCGATTGAATACGGTGCGGATATCGTAGTTCATTCGGCAACCAAATTTATCGGCGGACATGGAACCACATTAGGAGGTATCATCGTTGACGGCGGGAAATTTGATTGGGAAGCTTCCGAAAAGTTCCCATCCCTGACAGAACCTAACCCCAGTTACCATGGTATCAGTTTTACAAAAGCAGTGGGGGCAGCGGCCTTTGTAACAAAGATCCGGGCAATCTTACTGCGCGATACCGGTGCTACACTTTCACCATTTAATTCATTTATGCTGCTGCAGGGGTTGGAGACACTGTCACTGCGGGTAGAAAGGCATGTGGAGAATGCACTGAAAGTTGTGGATTATTTGAGTCATCATCCACTGGTTGAAGCGGTGCACCATCCGGCGTTGGCAGTGGATGAAAGGCAGAAAGGTCTATATCAGAAATATTTCCCCCAAGGCGGCGGCTCTATTTTTACTTTTGAAATAAAGGGGGACGAAAAAAGGGCGAAAGCATTTATAGACAATTTAGAATTATTTTCACTCCTGGCAAATGTGGCAGATGCCAAATCCCTGGTCATACATCCGGCGACAACTACGCATTCGCAGCTTTCGGAAGAAGAACTCTTGCAGCAGGGGATCAGGCGTAATACAGTGCGGCTGTCGATAGGTATTGAAAATATTAATGATATTATTCAGGATTTGGAAGAGGCGTTAATATTCACAGCCAAATAGACTGTGAACTGTACACTTTCAAAGTAAATTTGATTTATAATCTGGATTTTTGTAAATACTTGATATATAATTCATAATAGGAATTGTCCTAATTTTATAAAGAATACTAGGAGAATATGAAAAATTTATCGAATATTACAAACGAATCAGCAATTTACATTATTCAGAGAGAAACACATGAGATATTATTCTGCAATGATCGGGTAAAAGAAATCTTTCCGCATGTTGAACTGGGAGCAATATGTCATGTATTAAGGTGTGGTTCATGTAAAAACTGTCCCTTAAAGTTTATCGGCAGCAGAAATTCCTATACAACTGTTAATTATGACAATCCATTTGGTGAGGTAGTAGACATCACTGCGACTAAATTGATGTGGGGCGAACAGATACCAGCTTACCTGATCACGATTGTTCCTTATAAAGCTGATCAGGATAAAAATGAAGAGGCACTAAGGAAATATCAGAAGTCTGTTGAAAGTACGCCCTATAAGCTAATGGAATATGATGCAAGAACGGATCGATTTGTTCGACAGCAGGATACTGCGGAAGAAGAGAACCGTAAGGTCTTTGTATTTGAATATGATGCATTGGAAAACATAATTAAAATATCCAACTCCTTTCAACGAGAATTTCAGAAAGAAGCAGAAATCGTATCTGCCCGGGAAGTTTTAAGAGAAACAGAGTTTATTCATAATGAGGATAAGAAGATAATAAAAAAAGCAATGCAGCAATGCATGGACCAAAAATCCAGCGTTAGATGTGAGCTTCGTCTGCGTATTCCTACTGGGGAGTATGAATCCTATGAAGTATATGCCAACTCTCTGTGGGATGAAAAGAAGGATGAGAGTGTTGGCATTTTTGGAAAATTTATTAACATCAACAGTTTGAAAAAAGAAGCCTTACTGTGGAAAAATCATGCCGAGAAGGATTCCTTAACAGGAATCTACAACCGGGCTGCATTGCAGAAAATAATCAAGGAGCTCTTGGAAGGCGAAGATGATATAAACTGTGGTACGTTGATTTTTGTTGATATTGATAATTTCAAAAGGATCAATGATACGTATGGACACCCGGTCGGAGATGAATTGTTAAGTGCCGTAGCTAATCGAATCGGGAACTGCTTCAGAGAAACGGATATTGTTGCCAGATATGGCGGTGATGAATTTATAATATACGTGCAGGATATATGTGATCCCATGATGTTAGAAAAGAAAATGAAACAGCTATGCTGCATATTCAAAAAAGAATACCGAATGGAAATTGGTAATATCAGTGTTTCCGGCAGTATCGGTGCGGCGAGTTGTCCCAAGGACGGAACAGACTTTAAAACGCTTTTGAAAAAAGCAGATATTGCCCTATATGAAGCAAAGAAAAAGGGAAAAGGCAGATATACAATTTATAGTAAAGAAATGGAATAGACGATAATTGTGTAATAAATTTAAAAAAATCAAACAATTAACTGTGATAGAATTGTTAAAAAATAAATTATGAAAAAACATGTTGACAATAAGAATATAGTCTGCTATTATAACCTTATCAAAAACATCTCAGATAAATATTATCTTAGTTCTTCACTTTTATGTGTATGGAGAATACAAGATAAGGTGGAAACAAGAGAGGGTAATATATAAAGTACAAGAGATGTTAATAAAAATAAATAATGAGGAGGACAGTCCATTGGACAGAGCAGAGAATAACCATCAATATAGGAGTGGTAAGACTTAATTCCCTGAACGAAAGACCTGGCATGAGATCTAAGAAGAGATGTCCTTAATAGAGTTATTGTTGAAGGAGCAGGAGTCAGGTACATATCAAAAGTCCTTATATTGAATAATTACCACAGACCTGTATAAAGATTTTAAAGTATATGTGAAGAAATATATTTTAAAAGAATGTTATGTTTATATAGTTATGGAAAGTATGAATGATTCGAATGTATATGAGTAGGAATCCGAAAGATAATATTTGTATTTATATTGAAAGAAGCTATATAAAACAACATTTTCAAGAGTTACAGTACCGTAATTGTAAATCTGAAGCTTTATATATAGAAAGCCAAAGTGCTTTAAGATTAAGATAGATAACTTTCGGTAGATCATTTGATTTATAACAGGGAAACAATTTATTATAGATGTTATGCAAAGGGTAGCATAATAAATAAGATAAGGAAGAGAAGGAATACAAAATTGAATATTGAAGAAATTTAGAGCAGCCGTTGTATCAAGGTGAATTATGATATGGCGGTTGCTCTTTTTTTTATTACGGTTCAGCCATGTAAATTTTCAAAAGTTGAGTTATTTCAACGTCTGAAAACTTACATGGCTGAACTATAATATTAAACTAAATATTTGCAATGAACCCTTCTGACATCTGGAAAACCCAGCGATTATATTGTTTAGAGCTGCTAAGTCATCGGATAAAATACAGACAAACACTTGGGGTTGATATTTACTGTTGTTGAGGGAGTAATTTCGTCATTTAGGAAGTCCTCTGCACGAAACGGATTTATAATGTTATATTTGTTTAAGTTGGGAATATTGGGTTTAATGGTAAGGAAAGAGAGGAAATGAGAGATGAATCAGAAAAAAACAAATGCATGGAAAGGTCTTCTTGTTATGTTGGTCATTTTTGCCATGCTGGCACAAAACATGGCAGCTGTTTGGGCAGAAGGCGACTCCCAGGACATTACAGGGGCGGAAGTTCAGGAACAACAGACTGATTCTCCAGGAGGAACAGAAGCTGATACAGCACCCTCCGAGGAAACACAGGATGTTATACCCGAAGCAGCTGCTGAAGGAACCCCACAGGCTGCGGAGGAGGAAAATAATCAACTGACAGTGCCCCATATTTCAGCAGCAGTACAGAGGCAGGTAATAGAAGATAGCGGAGACACTATATCAGCATTAGGGGCGGCCATTTCGGGGCAGGGTCTTTCCCTTGCGGATTACCTGACAAAGTTTACCTTCACAGATGAAAATAATGTTCCGTTTTCTGATGATAATGAGGTAAAGGTGGACAGCTATGTAAAGATTTATTATGAATTTCAATTTTCAAATGAGAATACGATTGCAGCAGAAACCACTTTTATATTACAGCTGCCAAAAGTATTTAACCTGGGAACGGATTACGCAGACTATACACCGCTTAAGACTGCCAGCAGCGGTGTTGATGCTTCGTGGAAAATTAGCAGCGACGGAGAAATTACGCTTAAATTCAATGCGGATACCACAGCATCCAATATTACAGGATACTTTGATATTTCTGCAAAAGTTGATAGAATTAAGCTGGTGGAAGATACGATCACATTTGAGTTGGGTAAAGTGCTGGGAGAAGCAACGTATAATGCGGTGCCGGAAACAGAAGGTGGCAGGGGCGCACAGATTTCAAAGACAGGCAACCTTGTTGCCAACAGTTCAGGAAATACCGTCTATTGGACGCTGGTCATCAAGCCGGAGAATACGCAGACATTGGCTGGTCTGGTTTTAAGAGAACGCTGGGACGCCAATCAGATGGAGCTGGTGGGAGTGTATATGAATAGCAGCAGCACTGAGAGCAATAGAATTGCTGATAGTGAACTTACTATGATAGCTGACGGTGGATTTGACTATACCTTCCCGGAAACTATCAGCTCAGGTGAGCAGACACTCGTTGTAGTGACCCGACTTAGGGATGAGGTATTTTTAGAAGACAATGACCCTGCTACGTCTACATCTGTAATCCCTGAAATCAAGAATACCGCAGAAATATATAATACGACCGCTCAGGAAGTAAAAGGAAAGGCGGAGGCAACTATTAACAGCAAGGTTTACACTACCAAGATAAAAAAGACGCAGTATTCATCCAGTTTGGACAATAATACGGTTACTTATCGAATAGAGGCCAATAGCTCTCAGTATATGGACATATCAGGTGGTTTTACTATTTTTGACATCTATCCGGAGGGTTTGAAGCTGAACAAAACGCAGGTATTTGTGAATAATCAGGATATTACTACCTCCGGTAAAAATACAAAGTATACTTTGGTGGATAATGAGGATGCAAAAAAAGTTACCTTCGATATTATCCCAGGTGTCTATTCTGAGACTGAGCGTTATGGGATTGTACTTTACCTGACATTTGAGATAGATAATATTGCCAAGTTTGAGTTTAATGAGGGCAACAAGGAATATGTGATTCCTAATACGGCCGAAGCATATTACAGCGGTGTTGCATATGCTGCCATCAATATTACCGGTGGTGTAGGATCAGGCTTTGGAAATGAGTACATCGCTGTAAAGAAGAGCCACAATGTCCTGGAGTATGCTGTACCGGAAGGCGAAAAGGGTACGATTCAGTCGGAATGGATAGTCAAGATCAACAATGTGAACAGTGAGCGAAATGCCAGTCATGCCACAATCGCATTTACGGACACCCTGCCGGCCGGGCAGACATATGTACCGGGAACCTTTAAGGTAAATGGCAACGATGTTGACGATACAAAGGTGACGTGGACAACGGACACTAATGGAAATAAGACCATGAAATACATATTAACGGCTGCGGACAGGAATCTTGATGAGTGTACCATTTCATTTGCGGTAGAAACGGATCTGAGTGCAGTTTCAGGAACAACTATTAAAAATATTGCAAAGGTAACGTCGGGTGAGGATGAAGTCGAAGCCGAAAACACAATGAAAACCGACTCGGCATCAAGGCTTGCAAAATCAGGTGCCTACGATCCGGATTCAGAAATCTACAGGTGGGTAGTCTATATAAATTCTGCTAATAGCCCGATGGTGTTAAAGGACGCAGTGATTACAGATGTATTACCGGAGGGGCATGTATTTGTTGATTCGGACGGTGTAGAACTGGGAACGATTGACCAAATAATAGAAAAAATGATTATGCATGCGTATAACCCGGATGGTACTTACCGGACAACGATAAATACTGCAGGCAAAAAAGAGTATTTTGATTTTGCTTTTACTGATCAGACGCTTACTTTGACTGCAAAAAAGGATCTTCCCGAAATATACCAGATTATCCTGAGAACGAAATTAAAGGATAAAACCCAGCCGGCATCGGCAACAAATAATGTCTATATGAAAGCGGATAATCTTTCGGAACTGCATGCTAACGCTACCTGTGAGGTATCCCGTGAAATACAGATTGATAAAAGTACTGCTTATGAGTCAGGCGGAACGATCAACTGGGCAGTAAAGATTAACTGGCATGCAGCAAATGAATTAGACACGACGGTTATTGAACCGGGATCCAAATTGATGGATACACTGCCGCTGAATATGCAGTATGTTCCGGGAAGTTTAAAGCTGGTTCAGTGGAAGCGGAATACTACAACTACGGATTCTTATTGGCAAACCACAACGACAATAGATACCGGTGATGCTAATCTGGAGATTGATACGGCAGCAAACAAGCTTACCTATACCATCCCGACGGGTAATCCGGATTTTGTAAAGACCGGGGCATATTTGCTGACGTTTGATACAAAGATATTGTGGGATACCGGAACGACTGCAAATACCTGTGAGTTCACGAACTTATCAGAAATGACCACATCCCAAAGCGAGGAGATTGTATTAAAGAATGTGGGTGCTTCTGCCGGAATCACCGGAGACAATCTGTCTATTACCATTAATAAGACCGATGAGAACAGTGAGCCGCTGGAAGGTGCAGAATTCACTTTATATGATCAATACCATGAGAAAATAGAGACTGTAACTACCGGATCAAGCGGTATTGTAAAATTCTATGAGGGATTATTATTTGCCCACACCTATTATATTAAGGAGACAGTGGTACCGGAAGGAAAGGATCAGTCGGCAAAGGATGACGAATATAAATTTGTGATTGGCAATGGAAGTTCATCATCGACTTCCGTAGAAATCGTTATAACCAAGAATGGTGAGCCACTGAAAACAGTTACGGTAAATAAGGACAACACGGGATTTTTCCCAGTCAGCCTGGATATTGTTAATGGACTGCAGCCGTCAGTTACACCGACGCCAACGGAAACACCAACGCCAACGGAGACTCCAACCCCAAAAGTAGGTTCTCTGAAGATTGAAAAGACTGTATCCGGAACGGCAGGGGAACAGGATAAGGAATTTACCTTTACAGTAACCCTAAAGGATGCACAAGGAAATGAATTGACCGAATCCTTCAGTTATTCAGGAGACAAGAGCGGGAGCATCACAAGTGGCGGAACGGTAACCCTGAAGCATGAGGAATCCGTGACGATTGCAGGACTGCCGGAAGGAACTGACTATGAGGTATCGGAAAGCGGTAACGAGGATTACACCGTGACAATGGACGGCGAAGCCGATACCATCGCCGATGCAACGACCAGCACAGCGGCATTTACTAATTACAAGGACAGCCAGGACGTGAGCATCCTTAAAATGGATATCACCGGTGAAGAAGAAGTGTCTGGGGCAGGATTGGCACTTTATGAAAAGAATGCCAATGGCACCAAAGGAAACGAAATCGATAGCTGGGTATCCGGCAATAATGCGCATATGATTGATGGAAGTAAGCTGAGCGCAGGAATGAATTATATTTTAAAAGAAACAAGTGCACCGCAGGGATATGCATATGCAGCAGATATCGAATTTTCCATTGGGGCAGATGGCAAAATTGTAATCGATGAAGACTATCTGGATGATGATGGAAACGTAGTCATGAAGGATGAAGCACTTGCGGATGTGGATTTCCGCAAGACAGATATCACCGGTGATATAGAAGTAGAAGGTGCTTCCTTAACGGTTTATGAAAAGAATGAAGATGGTTCCAAGGGAACCATAATCGATGCATGGAAATCTGACGGAAAAGGTGCATATACAATTGAAGGAAGTAAGTTCAAGGCCGGACAGGAATATATTCTGGAGGAGACAATGGCAGCCCCCGGATATTTATATGCGGCAGAGATCGCATTCACACTGGACGCACAGGGGACGCTGGTGATTGACAGCAAGTACCTGGATGAGCTTGGCAATGTGGTGATGAAGGATGAGCCGATAACAGTAACCTTTAAAAAGACCGATCTAGCGGGAGAAGAAGTTGAAGGCGCAACCCTGACCATCTATAAAAAGAATGCAGACGGAAGCAAAGGGGATAAGGTAACGCAGTGGGTGTCCACAAAAGAGGCGCATGAAGTAAAAGCGCTTCTGGAGATGAAAAGCGAATATATCCTGGAAGAAACGAATGCTCCGGACGGATACGCATATGCAGCTGATATCAGCTTCTATGTGGAGGCGAATGGAATTGCCACGGTTACGGACGGTTCGGAGAAAGATGATGATGGAAATATAGTCATAGTAGACGAAGTAATTAAACTGAGCATCTCTAAGATTAATTCTGCAGGCAGGGAATTAGCAGGAGCAATCCTTTCCATCTATAAGACAGATGAGAATGGAAATAAAACTGAAGTCGCAGTAGATATGGATGGTAATGAACTGACCTGGGAAACTACCGGCGAAGCATATGACATTACAGGACTCACACCGGGGACTTATGTATTATATGAAGAAGCAGTACCTAAGGGCTATTATGTGGCAAATGATATCATATTTACGGTAAATAAGGATGGAACTATAACCAAGGTTAGTGAAGATGGGATTATTGAGGGCAATAAGATTACCATGATCGACTTAAGATACCATGAAGTAATTCCGGAGTGGATACCGCTGGCAGTTAAAAAGACAGTTACCGGTACAGCCGGGGATAAGGATCAGTACTTTAACTTTACGTTTATATTTACGGATGAAGATGGTGAAGAACTGACAGAAAGCTTTCCATATGAAGGATCTAAGAGCGGAGCCATATCAAGCGGCGATTCAGTTGAACTAAAACATGGCGAGCAGATTAATATTGCTGAACTTCCGCTGGGAACTAACTATGTAATAGTTGAGAGTAATAATGAGGGTTATACTGTAACGGAGACAAATACTGAGGGAAGCATCGACGAGGCCGGTATTACTGCAGAGTTCAAGAACCATAAAGATTCGGAGATTCTGACGCCGACCCCAACCCCAACCTCAACCCCCACGCCGACCCCTAAGACAAAAGGGAAAGTGTATTCATCTACGAAGGGTAATATCAGCAAGACTGCGAAGACCGGGGATACATCTGCTATATATATGTGGCTGATAATCTGCCTGGTTTGCACAGCAGCATGCGGTGGTGCGTTTGTGTATCGCAAGAGAAATATTAAGAAATAAGGTTAAATAATATTTACTTATATTGAAACAAAGGGAGCATACCTACGATAACTAATTTTTCGTAGGTATGCTCCTTTGTGTACTTCGCTTTTCATGATGATTTCTCCGCCTTAAATAAAAATTTTAAAAATGGAAATAAGATGTAATAAACATTAGTTCTTAAGCATATATATAAATAGGAAAGTATGTGGTAGAGTGGGTTCGGAAACCAATATTTGCCAAGTGTCATTCTGAGCGCAGCGAAGAATCTTATACACTAAAAGTTTACGAAATTCCAGAGGTGAGATTCTTCGCGTACGCTCAGAATGACAGTGATAATGCGGCTTCGGAGTTTCCGAACCTGCTCGTGGTAATAGTAGGGGGTAATATAAAAAGCAAGAAAGGGGAGGACAGCAATCTTATTAAACCCCAAGTATTACAAGTAGGAAAGGAGAAAGAAACATGAATCGAATCAAAATACCCATGTGGAAACGTTTTCTGGTATTAACAGTAATCTTTGTGATGATGTGCCAGAATGTTATGTCAGTTATGGCTGCATGCGATATAACAATAACGAGTAGTTTGGTAACGCCTGATACGCTGCGGGAGGTTTCGGCTGGTAATGCAGCAGAGTTAACGGAAGCAGAGTTAACAGAAGCAGAGCGGCCTGAAGCGGCAGAAGAGATTGTACCGGAAGTAACAGCCGAGGCAGAGCCTGAGACCATTGTTCAGGAGGAGTTGGAGGCAACAGCCGAGGAACCAACGGAAATGGTACCTGAAGTTATCTTAGAGGAACAAGCTGATGTTCAGTTAGCAACTCCTGATGCTGAGGAAGTGGAAGTTAATGAGGAAGGAGCTTTTGAAGAGAGTGATACATACCGTATAGATAATCTGAAAGCGACCCAGACAATAGAAAGCGGTCCGATGACGCAGTACCTTCTGGAGGGTGAAAATGGATTCTGTGTTACTGATGGAGATGGGAATGCATTTAGTGAGAGCAATCCGGTTACAATCAACAGTTATGTTAATATTACGTATAAGTTTAAATTTCCTAATAATTCTGATATTAAAGCGGGCACAGAATTATATCTTTATCTGCCGGGAATGATTGAAATCAGTGAGCAGATGCAGCAAAAGCATGATTTTGACAGCGAGGATGGGATTAAAGCAACCTGGTTTGTTGACAGCAACGGAATGATCACGGTTACATTTGAAGAGGATGTGGAATTATCTAATGTTGCAGGTATGATTAAAATCTCATCAAAAGTAGACCGTCTGGAGTTTAATGAAGAGACTCTTGACTTTGATCTTGGCACGTGGGATGGCACAGCCAGTTTCCCAACCAATTATGATTCGGAAGAGCCAAGAAAAGTCACAATTAAAAAAACGAATTCTGGTTATGATTCCAGTACCCGGACAATTATGTGGAAAATAACGGTAACACCAATTGTCAGCTATAATCCGGCTTCAAAGTCACTTGCAGGAATCACCGTAGTGGATACTTTCACTACACCGGAACAAGCCCTGACAGGAGATGTATACCTTAATGATACAAGCAATGTAATTACAGTTACTAAAACCAATAATGGATTTACGTATACCTTTCCAGATGATATAGAGGAAGGGGCTCAAACAATTATTTTCCAGACCAAGCTGGCGGATTCTCTCTTCCCGGTGAATCCTGAGCAGGCAGTAGAAGATACCATTAAGGTGACCAATACAGCAGACGCATTATTAAATGATGAAAAGGTTGCCAGCTCGTCAGCTGCTAACACAGTATCAATCAGCAGAACAAAGATCACAAAAAACTGCAGCAGTATTAATGTGGAAAACAATCTGGTAAAGTGGACAATTGTCATTAACCAAGAGAATCTGGCCAGGAAAAATGCAACCGTGATTGATTATTATCCTGCGGGAACAGAAGTATATATTAATCCAGGCACCAATAAGCCGGATGTAACGATAACTGGTGAAAGCGGAATACTTGATCAGGCATCAATAACCGATGATCAGAGTAACAACAAGCTGATAATTGAGCTGGGTGATATTACGAAGCAAATCACCATCGGAGTTACCTTAATAATCACTGATCCATCTAAGCTTAATGAAGTAGTATCCAACGGTTCAATATCATATGAAATGACCAATAGTGCAGTGTTGTTGTATGATGACGAGCAATATGCGAAGATTGAATCTACAAAACCAGGTATCGGACCTGGCATCAATAAAGACCTGGTTAAGATTAAAAAAGAGGGTAGCATTCTTAATTATGAAACCGAGGACAAGAAATTCCTGGATAATACCGTTGTCCAATGGAATATTACCATTCAAAACATCTTGGCAAATAAAACAAGAGAATTAATATTTGAAGACACTCTGCCAAGCGGACATATATATCAGGAAGGTAGTTTTCAGGTTAATGGAAAATCAGCAGAGCCGGCAATAAATGGGTCGACCATATCCTATACCCTTTCTGATAATGACAAATCCATTGACGAATGCGTGATCAGCTTTAAGGTAAAGCTAGATCTGGCTGAGACAGATCAGGGCAAGGTCAGTAATGTTGGTTACATTAAGTTTGATGACAAGGCCATTTCCGATACTGGAGAAGTATATCTTAACGAAAAGCTGATGCTGAGTAAGGATAGTTCTTTTGATCCTGCAAAGAGCTCCCAGGATGGCACTGCCGTACCGACCTTTTCCTGGAAGGTGGATTTTAATAATGCTGCTCCGCCAATGAATCTAACAAATGTGATAATTACAGATACATTGCCAGACGATCATGTGCTGGCAGAGGATACGATCAAATTGTACAGCTACGGTCCGGCAAAAACCCAGGAGTCTCTTTCAGAGTACTTTGACTGGGAATACACTGCATCCAATGGCAAAACAAATGTAGTCTTTACTTTAAAAGCAGGTAAAGTAATTGATAAGCATTTTTGCCTGGAATTTGATACGGTGATGAAAGATGGGGCTGAACCCATAACGGCAACCAATGAAGTTACGCTGGAAGCGGCAGAGACTTCTCTTCTGTCTGCATCGGCTACGGAGCCGGTGGATTATGAGACGCCGGTTGAAAAAAGTAACACGTATCAAGAAGGCCAGATTATTGAATGGACGGTTGATATCAACAAGGCGGAGAAAGGTGAGGATCAGACGAATTATCTGTATCCCGGCTCCTATCTGGAGGACCAGCTTGTTCCGGCACTTGATTTAGTGCAGGAAGAAGGAAGTATCGTATTGTATGAACTGCAAAGAAAAGATAAAAATAGTGAGTACCAGGTAAGCAGTGTAAAATATGAGGATGGAGAGTATACCTATGATGCAGGAAACCTTTTCACCTATTATCTGCCGAGTGAACTGGATCCCGCCAAAGCGTATCGGCTGGTATTCAAGACTAAGGTAGTGGATGCGGGTTCTTCAGATATAAGGAATACCTGCACCTTCAAAAATGCAGTATCGGAGACAAAAACCGATGTATCCAAAGTAATCCTTAAAAATATAGGTGGTGTTGCGGTACTTGAAGGTGATAACCTGATCATTCAGTTGAAGAAAACCGGAATTAGTAAAGAGACTGGCGGAGAAGTGCCGCTGGAGGATGTTGCATTTGAAATCTTCAAAAAGGATGATGCTGGTAAAGAGACTGTATTAGAGTCTGGTGTAACAACAAAAAATGGTATTATTCGTTTTTCTAAAAAACTTCTGTTTGACCACACCTATTATATTCGTGAAACAAGTATACCGGATGGATATGTAGATGCTACCGGTGATGTTTATGAGATTAATATTTCTAATGGAACGTCTACTGATGAAAAGATTCAGGTTACCATTACAAAGAATGGTGATTCGAGTACGGCTTCTGCACAGGATGTAGCACTGGATCCGGATTCAAATTATTTTGTTATTCCATTTAACCTCGAAAATGAGTTGATGCCGGATGAGATTACGATCAGTAAGGTTGATATTACCGGAGAAAAGGAACTTTCGGGAGCAACGCTGACTATTTATGAAGCGAAAGAAGATGGAAGCAAAGGAAAGCAGATAGACCAATGGATATCCAAAGCTGAGCCATATAAAGTCCCAAGCGGCAAACTGTCAGTAGAAAAGATTTATATTCTGGAGGAAACCAGTGCACCAAAAGGATATGCCTATGCGAAGGACATTACATTCCGGATAGAAAAGACCGGAAGTGTAATGGTTATCAATAATGATCAAGAAAAAGATGCTGACGGCAATATTGCTATGGTGGATGAACTGATTGAGATGAGCATTTCCAAGATCAACTCAGTGGGGAGACCACTGGCTGGAGCAGTCCTTAGCATCTATGAAACAGATGCAGAGGGAAAACGGACAGAAACCATCGCTGCTGACAAAGACGGGGAACCGTTGACATGGGAGAGTACCGGTGAGGCACAGGATATTACAGGAATCTCACCCGGAACTTATGCGCTGCATGAAGAAGAGGCACCACGGGGCTACTATGTGGCATATGACATTATCTTTACCGTGAATAAGGACGGAACCATCACCAAAGTTAGTGACGATGGAGCAATTGAGGGCAATAAGATTATCATGACCGACTTACGTTATTCAGAGGTAATGCCGGAATGGATCGCCCTTGTGATCAAGAAGACGGTAACGGGAACGGCAGGCGATAAGGATAAAGAATTCACCTTTACGCTTACGTTGACAGATCAGGATGGAGCAGAACTGGAAGAAAGCTTTCCATATGAAGGAGCTAAATCGGGAACGATTAAGAGCGGCCAAAGTGTAAAGCTGAAACATAGTGAGTCCATTCAGATCATGGAGATTCCGCTGGGCACAAACTATGAGGTTGCAGAAAGCGGCAATGAGGGTTATGAGGTGACTGCAAAAGGCGATGTCGGAAGCATTACAGACGTTGGCGAGATGGCATCCTTTATCAATCATAAGGACAAAGAGGAGAGTACTGTGACACCAACACCGACGCCGACACCGAAAAAAACCAGTAATGTATATTCATCTTCCCAAGGCAGAATCAGTTCCCCTGCCAGAACTACCACGAGCACTACTAAAACGGTGAAGACCGGAGATACAACAACCATATGGATGTGGATCATAATCTGCATGGTGTGTACGGGTGCCGTTACTGGTATAGTCATTGTGAAGAAAAAGAAAAATAATAAAAACATAGAATAATTTGTTTAATATTAAGTAGTATAAACAAAAAATCCGGAACTTAAGAAATCAGGTTCCGGATTTTTGTTGTTTATCTGGCAAGGAAAAACTGCAGAGTTAACGACTTTTAAACATCTATTACACAATATTGAACATATCCTGTAAAAGAATCCAATTAGCTCGAAAGAATCTCATGATTTGCCAATACCCTGCTCCGCGCAAGCTATATTCTTTTATTAGTTCAAATTTGGCTTTTAAGCTACGGACATCTTCAAACCATACCTCATGTTCGATGCCTTCTCTCCAATATCTAAAGAAAGGGGTCTGTGCAAGCGCATCAAATTGAATATTAGCTCCGTTGGCCAGGGCAATCTGGATAGCCTCCACATTTCCTATTGGTGTTGCCTGTGTAACACCTTGTATAAACGGAAGCGGCCAGTCATATCCATAATTTGGTATACCTAAATTAATTTTTTCTCTCGGTATTTGTGTTGTGGAATAATCCAACACTTTGCGCACCATATTAATAGGGGCTACGGCCATTGGCGGACCATATGTGTACCCCCACTCATATGTCATTAACAGCACATGATTCGCTGCTGCCCCAAGTCCTGCAAAATCTTTTCCTTCAAAGAGAATCCCGCCTTGCTCACTTGAAGTTTTTGGCGCTAAAGCTACCGACACTTGATAACCAAGAGCATTCACGCTATTGGTTACATTTTTTACAAATTCAGTGAAAGCATCTCTGTCTTTGGCTAAAATAAATTCAAAATCAATATCAACTCCTTTAAAACCCTTCATCGTTATCGTCTCTATCAATTGATTGATCAAATTCTGCTGTGCCTGCAGGTCATTAACAATTACACTGATCAGGTAATTATTAAAATTTCCATCCGGTCCAAAAGGTGTTAACGTAAGAATTGGTAACACATCATATTCTTCTGCCGCTTCTATCATCCATGTATCATCCAAAATGGGCATAACTAAATCCCCATCGGTAGTAAATCCATATGAGAAAACAGATAATTCAGTAAGGAAAGGCAGCGTTTCTCTTAACACCCATGGACTAATGAATGGATAAGCATATCCATTCACTTTAATAGTTTCCCTTTCTAATTCATCGCTATCATCTTGAATCAGCAGAGCCTGCCCGATCACCAGATAATAAGGATATACTAATTGATTCACATAAATGATAGATTCCGATGGAACACCGTATCTGTCGGCAATATTATTTACGGTGTCATTAGACTGTACAACATGTATTTGCATAAATATTCCAATCAACAATTTATTATATATATATGATAGCTATTAGGAAATATATTAAGAATTCTTTTGACACGATATCCTTTTTTGTGTAAGTGCTAGCTCAAGAGTGTCTATAGACACAAAAAAGCCACCTAACACGGTAGCTTTTTTGATATAGGGTTCGTTGCCGACTGTACTTTTCTCTGTACTTAGCTTTTGGCTATTCCAATGATTATCTCTTATGCAAGCATCAGAAACGTAATTAGCATCTCCCAATCCCTGTATATATCTTAATATACGTAAAAACGGTTTGTCAATAAGTTTTTGGTTCTGAGTTTCCGCAACTTTATTCACAGTTACTCAGTTACACGAAAATGCCAGGAAAATCAAGCATTGACTGAATATCCAGATATCTTGGAACAAAGCTGTGATGATAACAAGATTTTCCCTCTCCCATGCTTAACATCTGATTTTAACCGATTATCACAAATAAACGACAGAATATCCCGTACATGTTGAATATTACATAAAACAGCGGTAAAATATGGAGAGTTTTGTATAAATTCACCATTCAATGTATGGATTTGGTAATCACCACGTTATGCAGATAGTGTTTTTGCTAAGCTCAAAAAATACAAAGAGAGGGAAGAGATATGAGAGAAATGAGAATGAAACAATTAACAGCAATTGTTTTAGCAGCATGTATGTTGTTGACATCCATATCATGGGATGGATTAGTAATACATGCGGCGAAAGAGGACGTCCTGGAAGAGACGTCAGAAAATCGGACAGAAAACACTGCAGAGTCATCCATAGCACCGGAAGAGGTTACACCGGAAGATGAAATTGTGGAAGAGAGAACTGAATATTCTACCGTATATGACCTTGGAGATCATAAAAGGATGGAAGTCATTTATGGAAGTAATGTCCGCTTTGTAGATGAGGAAGGAAATCTTGTAGATTATGACCCATCCCTGGTTGCAATTGAGGAGCAGGAGAGTATCAATGGTAATTCCCTGGAAGGATACTCCTATACGAATGTACAGGGGGATAAAAAACATTATATGCCGGAAGAGATATCGGAGAAAACCCCTGTTTTATTAGAAAAAGAAGACTATTCCATCTCTTTCTATCCAGTATCCAAAATGGGAAGCAGCCGGGATGAAGTAACAGAAGCTGTCATGCAGACAGAGGGAGAAGAGACTGAGCAGGAGGCTGATACGAAAGAAACTGAAGAAGAGACTGAGCAGGAAGCTGATACGAAAGAGGCAGAAGAAGAGACTGAGCAGGAAGCTGATACGAAAGAGGCAGAAGAAGAAACCAATGTAGGTATATCCGATTTTTCTGAAGTAGTTTTAGAAGAGCAGGAAGTTACAGATCTGTATGGACAGGAGGAAAGCAAGCCTGTCACAGCAGTCTATGAAAAGCAGGATATTAAACTGGAATATGAATCTTCTGACATTGGCATAAAAGAGAATATCGTGCTGGATAGCATACCGGAAGACAACCGTTTTATCCATGAATTTAAGACAAGCGGATTAAAGATACGAAAGAATGTATTGGATGAAGGATTCACTTTTTATGATAAAGAAACGGAGGAGATCATCGGTGGCATCATGGCACCAAATATGAATGATGCCACCAATGAGGCCTATTCCGATGCGATCACTTGTGAAATACAAGAAAAAGAAGAGGATACCTTCCAGTTCATAATGACGGTGGATGAGGATTATCTGCTTGATCAGGAACGCGTATACCCGGTGACCATTGACCCAACGGTCACCTGGACGGGCACTTCCCAGATCCAGGATCCTTATGTCATCAATAGCAGCAGTTATAAAGACTATAACTTTTACGATGCGGGGATCGACGTATTAGGCGTTGGGAAAAACACAACGGGGCTGTACCGGAGCTACTTAAAGTTTGTGAATCTGACACAAAAGGTGAAAGGCTACTACGTGGATAGTGCAAAACTGACGCTTTGTGAGACCGGTGGCGGCGGTAGCGGAAAGGTGGTATATGCAAACCGTGTCACGGGAGACTGGGAAGCGTCAAAGATCACCTGGAATAACAAACCGACCAATGTGGGCGGTTATGATGAGCTTACCACAGCAAAAACAGAAGGTACCGTGCATACACTGGATCTGACAAAACATGTGCGGATGGTTGCAGCGGGAACCATTGCCAGTCAAGGGATCGTGCTGTGCGCCAATGATGAGGCAGCAACCGGAACCTATGCGAAATTTTATAATTCCAGGACGGTAACGGCAGCAAAACGACCGAAACTGACGGTGGTGTATTATGACGGTCCCACCACAGCAGAGACCATCAAGGGCACACCCATACATATGAAACCGGGGACGACCTTCAACGTGGCCTGGACCGGGATCGTATCCAAATCCTTAAACCGCATCGAATACCGTATGGCAAAGTATGATGATGCCACCAAGACAGCAGGGGACGATGTCTTTGCTTATGATTCTACCAAAAGCCTTGGAAAGAAAGAATCCGGAAATGCCGATGTATCGGAAAGCACATCATGGAAAGCGGGCTGCTACCGCTTCTACGTGCGCGGTGTGGATAACGGAGGCATCAAAGGGACGGGAAAAGGGGTCACCATCCATATTGATGGGACGGTTCCGATACTAAGCAGTGCCAGCCTGTCCGCGACTGCATGGACAACCAATCAAACACCAACGCTGACCTGGACAGCCTCCGATACCCATTTTTCCAAAGTACAATATCAGGTAAATGGAGGGACTTTTGCAGATGCAGGGACGACGGCAAGCGGGAGCAAGGTGCTGCCAGCTTCAAAATTCGCTAATACGGGAACCTACACGATAGGCGTTCGGGCAGTAGACAAAGCGGGAAATATAAGCGCGGTAAAGAACCTCACCTATAAGTTAGACCGGACAGGCTCCACAGGTTCCATATCATTGACACCAGAAGCAGGCGTCTGGACGGATGTTATGCCAACCATCACCTTTACAAATGTATCCGATGCCCATTCCGGTATAGACCCCTCCCAGGTTCAGTACTGCATGGTGCCGGCAGGACAGGCAGCAGGCACGTTTAAAGCAGCGGCAGGATTCACACTCACATCCTCTGCAAGCCCCTATGCGGGAAATTTTCAGATGGATACGGCAGATCAGGGAAGCGCAGATGGCTCTTATACGATTTATGTAAGATTTAAGGATAAAGCAGGGAATACTTCCACGCAGCAGCTCTCCTATAAAAAGGACAAAGAGAAACCGACAGGGACGATCAGCCTGTCAAAAAAGGCAGATGACCTTACGGACACGATACAGGTTACGACTGAGCTATCAGACGGGATTGGGAGCGGTGTCAAAAGCAGCAGTCTGACCGTTAAAAGTCCGCAGGGCGATATCGTAGAGACCATCTATGATAATTGTACTACCTCAGCAGTCACAAGGGCTTTTAATACCAGGAACCTTGCGAATGGGAACTACGAACTGGAACTCACAGTAACAGATAACGTAGACCATACAGCTGTTATCACACAGGACATTACGATCAAAAACCCGATGCTTCCGCCAAAACTGACAGGAAGCAACCGTAATGATGGAAAAGCGGAAATTTCATGGTCAATTGAAGTCGGAGCGGATTTATTGGACAGGATGGAATACCAGCTTCCGGAACAGTCAGACTGGAATAAGATACCGGATTCAGATGCAGCAAAGGGAACCGCTGTCGGAACCTATACCTTTACACTTCCCGATGAGGAAAAGGTGTACAAGGTAAAAGTAAGGGGTGTAGAAGGCAATGGATTCCCTGGAAATGAATCAGAGGTTGACTGTATCTATGATAAGACAGAACCAACCGCTGCCATTGATTCCCTGAAACAGGGAGTTTTGAAAGGCACCGTAACCGATTCCTGGCTGTCCTCATGGAAAGTGGAAGTAAAAGAAAAAGATGAGGATGACAGCAACTATAAAAAAGTATTAGAAGGAACAAAAAAAGTAGAAAATGCCGGCTTGGGCGTGATTGATATTGGAGGTACCGACTATCTGGCAGGGAAAACTTATATCTTCCGTCTTACTGCTGCAGATAAAGCCGGAAATATAGCAGAGCAACCTTTCTTTTACACAAAGCAGGGAGGAGATGTAACTGCGCAGCGTGTAGATCCAGTAATGAGCTTAAAAAAACCTTATGTAAAGAAAGATGTTGATGGAGCGTATTCATTGCCATTAAATACGAATTATCTGGAGCTTAACATACCGGCGGCCCAAAAAGACGATACGATTACCTGGTATATCGGGAACCGTAAGGTTCCTGAAGATAAGTACCATGATGGTAACCATAGTATCCTTGACTATCATAAGATAAAGGATACTATGAAGGAAAAAGAACGTTTTACAGTCGCTGCTGTTGCAGAAGGTGCGGATGGCAGTCTTTCTTACAACACGACGCTTATGGTGAATGAATTGGAGGAGGATCTGCTGACAGGTGAAGCCCTGAATGAGAATACGATCCTGGATGGAGATGCTATCGTTTTGGCTGAAGATCTGCTGGAAGGAACTATCACCAAAGCCCTGCAGTTTGAGAAGCCACTGGCAGGATTCACCCTGTACGCAGAATCCCAGTATGCCGGACAAACCAATATCCGCTATTATGTCCAGACAGATAACAGTACGTGGAGAATGGTCAGTACAGACAGGACTTACCGTATTGCAGAGCTGTTTCCGGAACAGCTGACAGCCATGAATATCAAGGTAAAAGCAGAATTTAAGAGGGAACAGGAAGAAGCCAGCCCGATCCTTTCCAACTTCATGCTGCATGGGGATCTGTTGGAAGAAGAAGTGTTTTACCTTTGGGAGATGGATAATTACGTCCCGGTATCCATGACGGCGGTTAGCAGGCTGAATTATAAGACCTATCTAACCTGGAACCGGCCAAAGGAAAAGGACAGCAGTGATCTGTCCAAAGAAAAAACAGTCAAGCTTCCGGACGATGTGAGCTACGAAATCTACCGGGCAACCAGCAGGGAGGATCTGGAAACCTTAACGCAGGCCACAGTAAACGGGATCCAAACTGATTATTACAGTGAGCTGGACATCAATTATGGAAAGAAGTTTTATTACCGTGTCCGAGCAGTAAAAGAGAAGAAAAATGCACAGACCGAAAAAACAGAGAAACTATACAGCAGCTTTTCCGATATATTAAGTACCACTGTTGCAGATGGTGATGAGTATACAAAACTATTAGGATACAAATCATACGGGGAATATGAGACCTTTTCCAACCCAAACGGGACAGGGTATATTGAGAAGAGTCAGGGAAACTTTGTATATTCCCAGACAGATGCGGTCATAGCCAATGAGCAGCTACCGGTTAATATTGAGCGGACTTACAACAGTCAGGCAAGTACGGTATCTTCTCTGGGCCTTGGCTGGAACCATAACTACGATGTGGAACTCTTGAATATCAATGAAGCGGATAAATTGGTAGACCGCAAGGCATTCCGGGATGAATCCGGTACCATTTTCCTGTTTGAAAAACTGGAGGACGGCACCTATGCATCCTCTATGGGAAAATATATTACGCTGAAGCAGGAAGATAAAAAAGAGACCGTAGAGATCCCGGCGAAGAATGGAAATGATAATATCTCTGTAGAAGTAGAAAGCAGCTATACCATGCTGACAAAAGATAATCTGGAGTACCGCTTTAACAGTGGAGGTCAAATGATTTACCTGAAAGAGCCGAACGGAAGCTTTGTACTGTTGGCTTATGACGGGCAGACCGGACGGCTGTTAAGTGCCACAACGAACCAGAACCTGGTGACAACTTTTAGTTATGAGGCGGGGGCAAAGAAAAAGGCGGATCAGATTGTAGATCAAGCATTGGAAGACCTGGGAGAAAAGGTATTAGAACTTCCGCAGAAGAGCAAGAACGAGAGCTCTGCGGATGAAGAAGAGATATGCGAAGAAGCCGTCTTAGAGATGAGTCAGGTGGGGAACAGCCAGGTAGATGGATCTGAGATCACGGTAGCAGATGCATTGGAAAACCTTCTGCTGGTAAGGAAGATTACTCTGCCGGATGGAACGTGTATTGATTATGAGTATGATCAAGAAAATCATTTAGATCAAGTGGATCGCAGTGATGGAAAAGAAACTGGGGAAGGTGTATCCTACCAATATGCTTATAATGACAGCGGTCAGTTATCCACGATTCAGGATGCAAAAAGGAACCCTTACGAACTCACTTATCAGGAAAAGAAAGTAAAGGAAGCATTCTATCCATCCGCGGAAGGTGGCAGAGAATCAATTCGGTTTACTTATGAAACAACGAAAGAAGGTCAAAGCGTCTGTGCCACAACCATCCAAAAAGGTTTAGATGGTGTTTATGGAGCAGGGGAATTGGTGAAGAGCAGCCGTGCAGGAAATATCCTTTACCGGAAAGATATCAGGGGAATCGAATCTACTTATACTTATGAAGACGATTTACTTAAATCCACTACAACCCAAGTAGATTATCAGGAGCTGAGTGGAGAGCGTGTGATCAATAAGACAGATACAAAGACATCAGAAACAGTCTACGATCCGGACCAAAATATGAACCCTGTATCGGAGACAGATTCCGATAACATGGAAACAATTTATGAATATGGAAATCAGAGCAATGAACTGGTAGATGACCAGCCTACGCGGATCACGGAAATGTTGGATGGTGAAATACTATCCGATGATTACTATGAATACGACGAGTTTGGCAATGAAATAGAAGAAGAGGATCGCATAAGTGGTGATATTTTGCAGACCAGCTATTATGGTCCAGACAGTGCATTTTCCGGAGAAGAGAGGGAAAGCATAGAAATGACCAAAGTCACAGCAGAAGACGGCACATCAAGCTATGTCACCACAACAACTACTTATGAGTATGCTTATGATGAAAATGGAACCAAAACAGTAACCGAGACTGTAATAACAGATGGGCAGGTCACGACAGCAGTAACCAAGTATGATAACATGGGGAACTTAATTTACACCGATGATGGAATGGGGAATGTTGTTTCTGCCACATTGGATTATCTGGGACGGGAAGTCGCAACCGTTTATTCTGAAAATGGTACGTCATCAAAATCCTCCAAAGAATATGACCAAAATGGTACGATTCTGGAAGAAGTAGATAAAAACGGAGTGCAGACTACCTATGAGTATGATGCCAGGAACTGCCTGATTCAGAAGACAATTACCAAAGAAAAAGAGTCACGCACCGACCATATGTCCTATTCTTATACTTGGGAAAACAATGAACAGGGAGAAACGGAATTAATTTATGTGACAGCCAGCACAAGCCCCGGCGGAAGCATCACGGTTTCGAATACAAACCAATCCGGCTGGCTGATCAGGGAATCCTCCGGCGGATTGTTGACCTGGACCGATTATGACCGGAATGGGAAGGCAGTTGTACAGCATTCCGGTGATAGCAGCGGAACCGTTGAAAAAGCGGCCACAATGAGCCTGTATGACCAGTCCGGAAATATTACGGATACGATTCTCAATCCAACATATGACGGAGCATGGAGGATAACAGAAGATTCTATCGTAACAAAGAATACGTATGATGCCAAAGGGAACCAGACCGAGGCGACGGACGGAGAAGGCTATAGCACCAGATATAAATATGATACGAATGATTATTTATCAGAAGTTCATTTGGAAGATGGGACAGGGCAAGCCAATATCACGACTTTTGTATCAGAAATCTTGGAGCCGGACGGAACGATCAGCAGTAAGACCACAGATGCTAATGGCAACGTCAGTAAAGAATTTTCGGATACGCAGGGGCGTAAGGTCAAAATTGAAGACCAGGGAGATGGAAGCATCCAGCCAGTCAGTACGTCATTTTCTTATGATAAACAGGACAATCTGGTGAAAGAGACCTATACGAACGGGGATTATAAAGCATACAGCTATGATGGTAAGAACCGTTTGCTGCAGACAACCTGTTACCGTGCGGACGGGACGGGGACAACGGAAACCAGATATACGTATTCTTCTACGGACCAGATACTGACAATGGAAGATTTCCAGATCAAAGGCAGTGAGAAGGTGCGTTACCGATACACGGCATATACGTATGATGATCTTGATCAGTTGATAGGTTTTGCAGAATATGACGGTGCAGATGTCCCGGATGAAACACAGCTTTCGAATTACCGCATTTCCTATACCTATGATCTGGATGGACGTATAACCAAAATCGATTATCCACAAGCCCGTCGGGGAAAAGTCAAAGGATTGGAATACCGTTATGATGATAACGGCTGGCTTAAGGAAATCTATGCGGTTAAGAGCTGGAGAAAGAAGCTTCTGCGCAGTTATGATCACCTGCCAACGGGAGAAGTGTGTGAAGAGAAAAGCTACCGAACCGCTGTGAAAGGCTTCTGGAAAAAATATATCCAAAAAAGCTATACTTATGATGAGTTTTCACGGGTGGTTAAGTTAGAGTATGCAGACAGTGACGATTTAGATGTTGTCAAAGAATCCTATACCTACACCTATGATAAAAACTCCAATATCCTGACGGAAGCGATATACAATGATTTTCCAGATAATGCAGCTGATAAAGTGGATGAAACAAGTGCTTATGCATATGATCCTATGGGAAGGCTGACCAGCGTTGCGGTAACGGATAATGATGATGAAACAATAGAGACTACCTATGCATATGACAAGACAGGAAATAGAACACAGGAATCAGAAAATGGTACAACAACAGTGAATGCATACAACAGCTTAAACCAACTTCAGACGGTAAAGCAAACAAAAGGGATCGTGGAGAAAGCTAACCGTTCCTATACTTATGACCGGAATGGAAACCTGATAAAAGAGTCTGATGGAAGTACCGGAAGTGTGGTAGAATATGTTTATGATGTGGAAAACCGTCTGGAAGAAGAAACCATCAAACAAAATGATGCGGTTACGCTTATCCAAATGAACCGTTATAATGGAAATGGCCAGAGGATTCAGAAAAAAGAAGGAGGGGAAGAGACCAATTATTATTATCAGGGAGCAACCGTATTTGCTACGACAGATGAGAATGAAGAGTTAACAAGCCATAATTTGCTGGAGGGAGAAAATGATATCATGGCTTCCGGCAGATTTACGGGAGATTATGAAGGCAGCTATTTCTTTTATGATCAGGACTACAGAAATAGTACCAGTACTATTTTGGACCGGAAGGGTAACGTGGTGCAAAGCTATAGCTATGGTGACTTTGGTGAAACTGAAATCAAGGGAAGTACGGATTTCATAAATGAGGTCTGCTATACCGGAGGGATTTACGACAGGGGCACCGGAAAATATTATTTGAATGCCCGGTACTACGATCCAAAAGATGGAAGATTTACTATTCAGGACACTTATCGAGGTGAGCAGATTGATCCAAGGACTCAGCACCTGTATGCATATTGTGCTAATAACCCAATCAATCAAATTGATCCGGATGGTCACAAATATGGGAAGTTATTTAGGAGTATTGATGCTGCAGCTAAGGATTTTGGAAAAACAACTAATAAAAAATCAATAAAAAAGAATAGAGAATATGCTTCTGTGGTTTATTTAAAGAAGAAAACAGGTAGGAAGAAGTATTCATATACGAAACCTAAAAAAGGAACAAAAGAAAGATCATATGTTCCGTATGCTCCAGCATTTAAAAAGCGTCTTGCAATTTTACATACTCATGGAGCATATGTAAAAGGATTAAATAGTGAAATTTTTTCGCCTCTAGATTATAATGCAGCACATAGTTACAAGTGTTATATATATGTTGTGACTCCAGGTGGAAAATTAAAAAGATATAATCGCTTTTCTAAGACGGTGACACTAGTTTCTACGAAAATGCCTAAAGATCCTAAGTATCCCTATTAAGAAGAAAAAAGGAGGTGATTTCACATGATTTCTTTAATAAAAATATATGGAAAAATCTTTCTTAGAATAGGGACTATCTCAATCCTATCCTTTATTATGTGCTCATGCAATAGTAATCGAAATAGTGAAGTTGAGGTACAAGAAAAAAGAATGATACAGGAAGATTTAAATCCAGCAACAGATATTTTTTCAAAATATGGAATTTCTGAAGAAGTTTCTGAAGAAGTATTTACTAACTTTGATATAATTCCGGATGAGAAAACTGCTAAAGAAGTTGCTAAATCTATATTAATCCCTATATATGGGAAAAAGAATATAAAAGAACAAATGCCTTTTGAGGTGATTTATGATTCTGAGTATGATGCATGGATGATATCAGGAACATTAAAGTCTAACATGATAGGAGGGGTAGCGACTATAATCATACAAAAAAGCGATGGAAAAGTATTAGCAGTGTCACATTCAAGATAAACTTTGGCTACAATATCACAAAAAGGATGCCACTCAACAACTAAGTTTTAATCGTTGAGTGGCATCCTTTTTACTTTATATTGAGTTGCTCCTGCCGGAGCGCTCCCCATGCCAAGAATTTTATTGTACACAAAGCGAACACAGCGATACCCAAAATACTAGTAATATTCTTATGAAAAAGTTAAAATAAAGATAATTAAAAAAATGCGGGATGTATATACGGGATTGCCCGTATATACATCCCTAATGGAAGAGTAATGTAATAGTTTTCCTTTCGGATTTTAATGTTGCAAACTGCGGGGATAGTGGTTTAACTCCATATACAACTTATACAGATTGGATTGGATATTAATAAGAGACAGCGATACCAGTGAATGGGAAGTTTATGAGAAAAAAGAGGCGATTTTAAATGATTTCTAAAATAATATCATATGGTAACATCTTTCTTAAAATAGGGGTTATTTCAATACTGACCTTTATTATGTGCTCATGCAGAAATAATCAAAATAGCCAAGTGGAAGTGAAAGAAGAAAAAATGATGCCGGAAGATTTAATTCCAACAACAGATGTTTTTTCAAAATACGAAATTCCTGAAGAAATAATTACTAACCTTGATATAGTTCCGGATGAGAAAACTGCTGAAGAAGTAGCTAAGGTTATATTAACATTAATATATGGAAAAGATATTAAAAAAAGTAAGCCTTTCGAAGTTAACTTTGATTCCGAATATAATGCTTGGGTAGTATCAGGAACATTAAAGGCTAATATGGCAGGTGGGGTTCCGACCATAATCATACAAAAAAGTGATGGAAAAGTATTAGCAGTATCACATACAAAATAAACTTTGGCTATCAATATCACAAATAAGCGGCTACTCCACAACTAAGTGTTAGCTGTGGAGCAGCAGCAAATCCGGCAGATTTACGGGAGATTATGAAGGCAGCTATTTCTTCTATGATCAGGACTACAGAAATAGTACCAGTACTATTTTGGACTGGAAGGGTAACGTGGTGCAAAGCTATAGCTATGGTGACTTTGGTGAAACTGAAATCAAGGGAAGTACGGATTTCATAAATGAGGTCTGCTATACTGGAGGGATTTACGACAGGAGCACCGACCTCTATGCATTTGTATACATATTGCGAAAACGACCCTATTAATCATACTGACCCTACAGGGCATTACAAAAGTATGCTAAAAAATATTATTTGATACCTAATCTAAAATATCACTTTTATATTAGCAGCGATTGTGCAAACTTTGTTTCTCAATGTTTGCTTGCTGGAGGAATGACGCCAACTGCCAGGTGGTATGCTCGTAAGAGTAGGAGCAAAACGGGTTGGGATGTGGTCCCAGCCTGGAAACTAGTGTATCCTCAGTATCGTCAATTTGCAACGTCACGCTATATGTATGGGAATACAGTTATACTTAATAAAACAAGATTAGCAAGCAGAATTAAAAAAGTAAAATTGCCTGTTCTACCGTGATTTCACGGTTAACCGGTAGAACATCGGATTTCCGGTAAAGTTCCGCATTGTAGGGTTCCTTATTTTTAAACATGTGGTACAATACTGTCAGAAGCATTCTCGCAATAGCGATGATGGCCTTCTTGTGGTCGCGGCGTTTCCTTAGGCGGAGGTAGCGGTTACGGATTTCAGGATGCTTTTCACTGGTTACTACAGCGTTGGAGCACTGTCCTAACAGCGGTTTGATGTAGCATTCGGCTCTGGAGACCCGGACAGATTTTTTCTTCCCTGCACTTTCCATGTCAGCACCGATTTCCGACAGGATACCAATGGCGGTAAAGCGGTCCTTAAACGATGGGGAGGTTAGGATTAGGTCGAGTTCGTGCTGATAGGGAGCGGCGAGCGCCAGAATCCTCTGGGAGTTTTCTCCAAAAGTGTCTGAAACAACGCTTGCCAACTGGATGTTGGAGACCGTGAGACAGTTTTGGAGGCGGTTCTTCTCACTGGGCATAAAGCAGATCAGTTTGAAGCGGTAACGCATTAGATCGCGAAGCTGCCTGATATCAGCAGGAGGCATAAAGCTACCGGCAACAAGATTGTGCTTAAACAGGTCAGCAATCCATTTAGCATCTTTATTGTCAGTTTTTTCCCGCGGATAGCCTTAACATATTTAGGATGTGCGAGAACAACAGGGCATTGACTGCCAATCTAAGCAATAAACGAGAATTGTTTAAACAAAGATAAGGTTACGGTGCTCGAAGCTACACTTATTTGTGCTTGAAAAGGCAGGCTACACATATAAATATGCGGTCATCCGGCAGGCCGGACAGTCCACTCACCTCCCTGTGATTTGTAGTATACCTAGTTCCCTATAAGAAGATTATAAAAAGAAATTCGCCGAAGGCAACGTTTTTCATCACGTTTTGTGCCTTGAGTGAAGCGAAAGGAATGGATATAAATATGAAAAAAATATTGATTATAATGAATGTTTTATTTTTGTTTTTTGGGTTTTCGGCATGCGAAAAAAAAGAAATAATAGAGGATGGTTCTTCACAAAAATTTAGTGATGCTGAGATTGCGTCAGCAGAAAATGCGATTATAGAAGAATTCAAAAATTGGGAGGGCTGTGAGCTTATAAAACTGTATTATGATGAGGAAAAATCAAATATTGAAGTTGAAGACTACATGGTTAGTGGCAAAGGAGCTGTTGTCAAGGTAGAGAAGAGTAATATAATAGTTTTCTTTTCGGATTTTAATGCTGGAAATTGCGGGGATATTGGTTTGACTCCAAATACAACTTATACAGATTGGACGTGGATATTAATAAGAGACAGCGAGACCAGTGAATGGAAAGTTGATGAATGGGGATATTGATGTGCAGA
>Ga0153940_1000265_pt1 | contig 30532 bp, 28 predicted proteins | sample TSNJ024MetaG_FD_104736 | JGI IMG/M metagenome (GOLD analysis project Ga0153940, IMG submission 104736) | Attine ant fungus gardens microbial communities from New Jersey, USA - TSNJ024 MetaG | ecosystem: Host-associated > Fungi > Mycelium > Unclassified | place: USA: New Jersey, Brendan T. Byrne...
ATGTGGCAGCATTGAGACCCAATTCCAGCATATTCACTTCATCTTCCCGTTGGCCGGTCAGCTTGAATGAGCGCCATCTGTCGATATAGGGCAGAAGAGGGGAAATTAATGGGAGCAGATGGTCGAGGTTTGCAGCATGGATCTCGACATCGAATTGCAGAGGTGCAGACAAGTAGGCCCATTGTTCGGCCTGATAGCTTTGGAAAGTTATTGAGTGGTTTTCATCATCAAGGGAGATATGGCGCCAAATTTGAGGTGAGGTGTCAACAATCTCCCTCCAACGGCAAGACACAGCTCGAATGGCTAGAGGTGATAGTGGATCTATGATCGAACTAACAACAAAGATCTCTATGAGGAGTTCTGCTGGCAAAAGGCCGATGGGAACGGATGATGTAGGGTTTAAACTGGTAGAATCAATCTGGTCGGCTGATGGTGCCATTCGTTGCTGGGGTAAGGTGAGAGCGAGATGCATGTCCTTACAAGGAGGAACAGACTTGAGAGGTGTACTACGTAACATTGTCAGGGAGCAGGGAACGATGCAGGGCGGCTGAAGGGCGGCAGCGGTAGCCGTGGGAATAGAATACCCTCGGATCAATTAACAAGGGTCCAACCAGGTCCATAGGATATGAAAGAGAGTCATTTCTTGATACATGAACTTGTAAGCTCTTGTAGTAAAAGCAACATCTTATACGCCGCTAAATGACAAGGGGACTGTCACAGTGCGTCAGAACAGACAAGAGAACACGATCACCTGGCTGTACAGTTTTACGGCATTTGCCGAAGCCGCAAGCGTCTGGGCATCGACCAAAAGTGATACACACAAAGCGTCCTCGCGCTCGTTCCTCGAAAACAACATGCCGGGTGTAGGGATATCAGGTGCGCATGGACCTCATTTACCTTTGCGTCAAATCCTCAACCTCCGTTGATCAACAGCGCTGAAGCATTCATCACCGCCTACGCCTCTCACCTCAAAAGATCCGGAAAAATCGATGTCCCAATATGGGCTGATGTCGTGAAGACTAACTCTTATAAATAACTCGGCCCCTATGACCCAGATTGGTTCTACGTCCGTGCAGGTTTGTATTCCGATCAGCGCCCTAGACGAGTATGACCGATGAAAGAACGGCTGCTATTGCACGACACATATATCTCCACAAAGATGTCGGTATCGGTGCTCTAAGAAAACTCTACGGTGGCCGCAATAGACGTGGAAACCGACCATCACACTATGCACCTTGCTCAGCATCTGTTCAGCGAAGTGTTTGCCAATCACTAGAAAAGCTCGGCGTGTTAGAAAAGTCAGATAACGGTGGACGCAGGATTACTGAAAACGGTCAACGCGATCTGGACCAAATTGCTTCCCAGGTTTTCGACCAAGCCAAGGAAGAAGCAGAAGACGAGGAGAACAAGACGAGGAAGAGGAAGAGGAGTGATTGGTTGTTTCCCCTTTCCTCTATCATTAATCTCTTCATCACGGTATACAGTATGTGTCTGCTTAGAACATTCTGAAATCTCATACTCATCATCCACTTTTATCGAGACTTTGATACTAATTTCGGGTGGGCAGAATCTGCGGACAATAACTTGTTTTATCTGAGGAATCGTATGGTCATCCGTTCCTCTCAGCAATTCTGTGTCATTTTGAGCCCAGTGAAAGATTTTCATTGAATCATCAATTTGATGTCATGTCCATGTGCTTCTGATAAGATTTGCAGCTTCACTTTTTCCTCCATTCCATAATCTATCTGTCAGGATGAGCAATAAAGGATACAACAAATGCCTTACTTCACAATTTCAGTCCAAATTTGCAGCCCTCCTTCAACAAGAACTAGATCTTTCTTCAAAAGCTGCTATGGCTTGGGTCACAGAAGAAATGCTGGAAAACAATTCATTTGTTCCACCAAAAGGCGAAAAATGTCCTATAGATAGTCTCCCTGATGAAATTTTGGTATACATGCTTGAGACAGGTATAAAAATTGGAATGGAGCCCTATATAAAATATGAAGATGATGTTAGTGATGAGGATGAGGATGAGGATACAGAAGGTATATAGAACTGCGGGATACACTTCGTTGGGAGCTTGTGAGGCCTAGGGATCTTGAGTACGAATCTGAAGTTGCCTTTTCTGCAGATGAAAATTGGATAGCTGTTTTATCAAAATCTCGTCACCATATGCGATATGACACACCCGGAGAATCACTTCTCATTCGACCCCTGGCCCAAAGGAAGAAGTGTCCATGAATGGAGCATTGCCTTCCAAACATGTAATGACCTCGTTATATGAGCCCAGCTAAAAGACGATAACTCGCATGAGATCTCAGGGTTACTCCAGGTTTGGAAAGTCATGGATCACAGTGAATGCATATTTTCTCTAGACATTGACATCGACCCGTCCCCGCTCATTTTGCTGGCACCAGATGGATTGACCGTCATCATTAACAGCCCCACCTCATATTATTCATGGAATTGTGACACTGACCAGTTTGACTGTATCCACTTTGCTGATGAAGTGCGCCTTGGTCCTTCAACGGCATACGCACCTGACGGGAAGCTCTGTGCATGTCGTTCTTCGAAAGACAATAACGTCCGAGTCTGGGACGCACAAACTGGTCAACTCTGTGGCAAGCCCATCACAATGTCCTATTATTATTGTGGTACAATCAGAATCTATGACATAGTGGACCTCGCAACTATGCACCGAAATGTTACTGGCGGATATGCGCCTGTTTAGCGAGACATGAGGGATGGATGGATGATGGGCCAGGACAATGAGTTACTGTTTTGGGTCCCACTCGAGCACAGGGTTGTTCTATGCCTGCCTCACGTAGAAATGATCTGGGAGCGGCCGGTGAAGGTGGACGTCTTTAACTTCAAATTCTGCTTCGAATGGACAGAATGCATTGACCAAGAGTGGCTGAAAGGACTCAAGGAAAGGGGAAAGCGGGTAGGGAAGCTTCTTGGGTAGAAACTCCAAGCGTACAGTAGCACACCCTTGAGTACTTTTAAAATTTTACTTTAAATTTATTCAGTATCTATTACCATAGAAAGATCCTGCAGATAATATAGTCCTGCGGTAATAGACAGAGCCAATGATCACAATACAAACATTCACCATTGTCTTGACAGCATCACCTTTACTTACGCAACCCTTCCTGGTTAATATTACTGAAAGAAATGTTTTGATAATCCTAATCGCGTGTCAATCTTTGTCCTTACAACCCTCTCTCATCTTGCGGCTTACAAAAGGTTGAACTGGAAACTGGTTGATCAATTGCTGAGTAGCTTCATGCCGTATAGCTCATTGCTACACATTGATTCCAGAATATTCCAGGCTAACGGTCAACGTCAAGTCCATCACACGGTAGCCACATGATCATTGATAACGCCTTGTTTATGTGTGGGTACAATTTATAAAAGAGGTATCTTGCCTCAAAGCACTTGTCAATCGCCTGATTGTTGCTTCATCCTTGAACAGGCCACAATCACCACGTACAGAAATCTTATTCACCATCATTGCCTTTATCATCATGCCTAATACTAAATAACGTGCTGCTAAATTCAATAGCCATCATCCTGAGGAGGATTCGAATACAATATTGCACAGAAGCCGCCCAAGAAAATAGGAGAGGTAAATGATTTGATAGGGAGTATCCTGGAATCGGATGTGGGTATATTTTTCCAGAGTATAAATTTGACCTGACTAACAAGTTGTTCATCGGCAAGAGTGAGACTTGAGACAGGCAGTGCTATCAAGCTGGACAATTTGCAATTCCATCATTGTATACGACTACATGACTTGAACAACAGCAAATTAGTCTTGTATCACCTAATGTACGTCTTCCTCATGAGACCTGCTACAACGATTTACAACTGCTTTTCATCATCACATTTGCCTTGCTTCAATGATTTTTCAACTATGGGCCCAACACTATGACCTGTGTGAGTCACAAATGTATCTATGGACCACTTCGTATCTCCATCAATGAATACACTGGATAGTGCTTCCTCACTCGATACAAGCCCTTCGCTCATGGAATTTCATTGGCCTGTGACAAAGCGGGAGCTATCATTTCTTTCTCGCTTTTGATTCTGTGGAGTAGGTGTCAGCCCTTAGTTTCTATTTTTTGCTGCTGCTCGTCATAGTCTCCTTAGGTTGTAATGTTTTTGATGCCTTTGCTACTCGCAGATACTGTCCTCACTCAAGAGACTAAAGGAGTGAGGAAGTAAGAATTTAGTTTAGACCTCATCTCTCTTTAAGGACGGTGTAGGTCACATGTTACAATCATTCTTCTGCAGACCTTGCCTGCATCTCATGTTCCCTGCCTAAAAAAACCCTGATTTAGGTGCTCTACCAATGGTAGATGTTGTTAGGCATGGAATTCCAACTATAAGTAGGGTCAGAGGCATTGATACATTAAACAACAAATCCATCAATAGGAAAATTTATATATAAATTGTGACCTTGAGACATGTTAAAGCATGATCAAGGAACAATCAATTACGAGCTTTCTGCTTCATGGATAATATTAATTAAAGCCTTAGTTCTCCATACACTAGACGGTATCCCTTCTCTTTATTCTCATTATTAGGTATCTAAGTAATTACATATTTAAGTAGAGTCATCTACCACGGACTGCGATCGCGCACCGTGTAATAAATCGGTGATCGAAAAAAAGGAACAATCAATGATCGAGAAGCCAAGCATTGATCGGGAGACCAGGGTCCGAGACCGGTTAACAAAGTATGAACATTGTTTACATATGAAGAAAGTTTTTACAATGGCACTGAGCTCAAACTAATATAATCCTTCACGTATTGGTCTATCGAGGACAAGGATGCTGGAGTTTAGGACACAACCAAGCATGATGGATAGTATACATTGTGTTCGTAAATTCGCATATATCACATAGCAATTGCGACGTGGCTTTGAGTCCATTCCTGTGCCTATTTTTGACTACCTCATAGGCAGTCACATCACATTTATGCACATCTATCGGCAATACTCACTGCCACTGATCGAGGAATGATCATACTTTGTTTTGTTCCTGAAAAACAAAGTACCAGAAATGATCGATCAACAAGGCTTGTATGGCGTGACCTTGCCTGATTTTCCTCTAGCCTTTTATGGATAAATGGATGAAATCTCCATACCGTGTCATGATGGCGTCCTCTGTAGAATGGAGACCATAACATACTTTGCTGGCAATCTTCTGGTTGTAATAGATGCTCTGTCCTTAGAGTTTCTGCCATGAATTATGAGGATCGTTATCGTAGTACATAAAGGTGATGAGGTTTGTGCCTGAAGAGTAAAAACACACATGCAAAACGTAGTGATCTTACATCTCCCAGACCGGAATTCGAAATTTGCACTACATTCCTGAGTTTTCCCGTGGGAATCCATTCCTTCATATTTTTTGCCCATTCTTCCCACTTTTTTCGTCATTTCCTGAGTAGTTTTTCGGTTCCTCAATCGTTGTCGGCGTATTTCCCGGCCACCATCCATTCTATGCTCAATGTTTGTCTCTTATTTACACCTGTTATCTTTTCATTGGTAAGCTAGATGTGCTGCACTTGCAATGCTGCAGACAGATCAAACTCATCAAATTCTCGCTTGATTAGTTGGTCGAAAGTTCTTTTTACGCGCGTATGCTGTGAGGTGACTTGTTACATACAATCTTGAAGCTGATGCTTGATCTCTTTCACTGGCCCTCTGATCGTGAGACGTGAAGTGTCGTGTCCAGGCAGATCAAACGAGCTACCTTGCAAGCATTAACGTAATTTTTCAGACGGCTCCCAGCCCCTACAAGACGTTACCACGACACCAACTGTGAGTCCGAAGCTCAGGCACCTCCAAAATAATCCTCCGCTCAGTATTGCGCCGTATTATGACTACGTGTAGCCACTACCCTCGCACATAGCCATATACCGACCCTAATCTGGCTATCCTTCTGGTCAGTCAATGCCATCTCTACCTGCTCATCTAGGTCATTACAGATGTCCAGGATATTCACCATCTACCCCAATACCTTAAAGATCTTTGACTGCAAGAGTTTCGTCGCCTTCGAGCACTCCAGCCGCTATTCTGTCTATGTCAACTCCAGACACTTCTCAGCAACGAACCTCTGCAACGGCGACTTTGCCATCTCGAGCTCAATCGCCGGTAATTTCGCAGTCGTAAATGCAATCATAAGTGGGTTATTATCCCCCTCATGTACACCAACCTCATCTATACTATCCTTAACAACCTCATGCACGTCCGGCTTCCTTCAATATATACGTATTATCTGCACCCGCCCCCATTATCTTATGCCTTTCATTCCGAAGCTCTACCTCTGCCTCCATCAACTGTACACGCACTTTATGGTCCTTATCCTACACCTCTCCTGTATCAATCACCCCTTCCACCATCGTCGTCGCCTCAACACTATTCTTACCCAGCCATGTATCCCCATTATATTCCGCCTTCTCTGCAGTAGGTTCCTTCTTAAATCAGTCCATCCACATTCTGCTTGAGTTTGTTCGTATAATAGATGAAGCACAAGATATGGTACGTCGAGTTGTAGTGGAACATGTAGAACAGCCCACGATGCCGAAGAGAAGCTCAAAGAGCTAAAAGGATGGTTCTAAACCAGAAACAGTTAATATATGCCCATCGATCCTATTCCTCGTCTCCAGCGAATTACTTGAATGCGTTAATCACTCAAGTTTGAAGATAGTTCCAGTGTTTGGACCCACATTCAGCTGCTATGTCATGGTCACAAGTTATAAATCGCTGGTCACGTACAGATCTCAAATATGATATGAATTAACATTTCCATGAGTATTGACATTGACAAATTTCGCCAACTGTACGTGTAGTATTGTTGTGTGGGTGATTGTCATTGGCAGTCACATAAGGACCTTGTATTGCTTTCACTAGATGTTCCTCAACTTGTCATTACTAATTTCTACAAGTGCTTGTTCTATTGCAGATGCCGCTTCCATCATCCATGCCATCCTTCTTTACCAGTATTACGGCATTGTATAATGTAGTCTTTGGTATCTTGATATCGATAACAAAATGCAGTAATGTATAAATCATCACAGGATGGGTCCCTGATAGCATTGGCGATCAAGGTGACGGCTTTTACCCTGATATGCCGCGGTTTCCGCCGTCTTTTTACTTCGGCTCACTGTGCTTTATCAACAACCTTTAAATTCTGCCGACATCACAGCTTGTGGCTCATGAGCTCATTTATCCAGACGAAATAATGATACATTCTACTGGAAAAATAAGGAATGTTAACCACAACCTCTCATCGGGACCACTTTTTTTCCAACATACCACGATAGCAATTGATCATCCATAATCGTCGCCATCGTCATTATTTTTAGCAGATATTTGAACGCTGATTCTCTCTCAGGCCCGATTCTGAGATCTCGTGTCTATTTCTCAGTCACAAGAATATGGTCGAATGGCCCCAAGTACCAAAGATTCATCTCAGAGAAGAGTCGGAGTGGAAAAGCTCTTGTGTGCCCTCCTTTGTTCTTCCGAAGAACGGCGAGTAGCTGTAGCTGTATGATACAATGATATCTCTCTTGTCGCCATGATTATATTCATCATAATTCACTACAATACATCACATTGCAAGTTATTCCTCCATGGATCTCTATCGGCATGCACATGCGCACACTAGGTAGTGATGGTTCTGTCAATGTAAATTTTGTGATCTCCCTTGCGCTGTGGAATTCAGCCAGTGACTCTATTCAAGTATTCCAAGGTTGATGGAATGACAGAAGTGGGACAGCCATGCTCCTCCTCTTGCATATGTTGGGCAGGCCTCATCCCTCTTGTCCTTCTTTGTAGCAAAAAAATCTCGGCCCTTAGTGTTGTCTTCGGAGAATTTTGTGATCCATTCTTCAAGATGCATTCTGCTATCCTCTTAATTCAGTGTGTCATATGACGTTCGCATTCGTTCTTCGTCTGAGAAACAAGTGATCATTGATGGTACCTTGTTTCATTGACATCGATCCATGGTCGAAAGTACATCTTGTTTTTGAGCATTTTATTTGTTGTTACCATTGCTGACACTTTTGTGCGTTGTTGATATTTCCTTAGTCATTTTCACCACCATTAGCGACTCATAAAAAGTATCAGGACAACTAATTAGGCAAAAACACATATTTCCCCAGGTGCATGAACCTGTAAGGGTGCAATAGATAGTGATGATTTTTTAGACAGTTGTGTGAAATTAGATCTTTTACACAGTCAGTCTTCTCTGTGTATTGAATACGGCTGAGGTAAGGAAATAAGGAGACGGAGTATAAATGCTGTATGTCTAACTCCTTTGTGTTTCTGGTTAGCGAGCTTCAGAGATAAGTGGAGCAAATGCATAACGATGGAATGGAAGGGGTGGAACATTACATCATGTTCTTTTATGGTGATTGTGTCGTTCTCACAAGATCTTCCTGACGTTCCAGGAAACCATGGAAGCATGCTTTAGGGTTGCCAGAAAGGTAGTAACAGTAACGGACCCAGATTACTTCAGCAAGCTTCTACGTGGAGCCCGCTCGCGCAACATTGCAATTATCGAGGTGCACACTTGAGAGCCGTCGATAGTTATAATGTTATAAACACGTATCTGGCTGGGAAATCAAAACAATGATCGAGGAGCCAAGCGTTGATTGAGAAAACACGATTTGATCAAAAACCGAAAATGGTTGAGTAGCCAAGCATTGATCGAGTGACGATCTAGGAACCAAGAGATGATTCAGGAACCAAAACTTGTCAACAAAGTTCAAATGACTTGCACTGCCACCGGTGGTTCAATAAGCTCCTCAACAGTGTTAATCCCGCGGCCAATCACGACCGGCACTTTATCTTAAGAATATAGGCACCTGGGAATAAAGTACCTGCGATGATGGATCAATGATTCAAAATGACGGGGTCAAGTTTCGAATGGGAAATTCATCTCATATTGGTCTAATAAATACGTCATAGCCTGGCACATAACCAAGCGTGCTGCATAGTATCACAATTCACTCATATTGCAGCATGGCGTGATTCCTGCGTCTATTTTGGATCACCTCATTTCATATCATATCTAGACGTCTATCGGACACTGCCACTGATCAAGGAATGATCATCACGGTTTGCACATTGTTCTGTTCCTGAAAAACAAAGTCTCTGCAATGATCGATCAACAAGGCTTGGATGTTGTGACAGTGCCTGAATTCCTACTATGGATAAACGGATCAAATTTCCATGCCATGTTTTGATGGCGTGCCTTGTGGATTAGAGACAAATACCATAATATAATATATTTTACTGGTAATCCTCTGGTAATATTGCTGTGTTCTCTTGAATCTTCCAGTGATGATGAGGAACCAGAAGCAGCACCTGTTGTAAGAGATACAGGTGATGCGGCTCATGTAGTATCATAGATGACAAGCACCGAAACACGCAGTGATATCACATCTAGGGATTGCTACGGGAACCATACTTGTTCCATGACATTCGGTTTCTCAGTCATTTCCATTGTTGGTTTATACCAATGCTCATTGTTTGTCTATTGTTTGCAGTTGTTATCTTTTCATTGATAAGCTATCGATGGCCCTCGCAGGTTTCAGCTGATTGTCAAACATTTTCTAGTCGCATGCGTCTTCACGCCTTGCTGATCTGTTCAACTTCTGAATCAGTCATGCTTGTCTGTTCCTCGTTAATGCTATGAGGTGAAAACTTATATACAAATCTTGAAGCTGATGATGTGGACACTTGATCCCTTCTCACTCGTCCTGTGATCGGTTTGCCCCTTTACACTATGAGACGTGATGTGCTTAAAAGTGCTGCACCTAAGTGAACAAAACGTGCTATCTTCCAGACCTCAACGTAAAAGACCATTGACGAAGACTCTGCCCGAGTCTACAGATGGTTTTCAGCCCCAAGGAGACGTTGCCATGACACCAACTACAAGTCGATACCACCTCTACCTACTCATCCAGCTGGGATGTCTATCACCTGTCCTATATCTCAGACGTTGTCAACTGCAAGACATTTATCACCATCCAGGCCTATAGCCTCCATTCCGCCTATGTCAACTCCCGATGCGCAACTCTGACCTTGCTATCTCGAACTCGACCGCCAGGAATTTTGCAAATGCGGGTTACTACCCCCCTCATATATACCAGCGTCTTCCATACTATCCTCCACCATCTCGTGCACCACCAACTCCCTTCGATGTATGCGTGTTATCTGCCTCATGCCTCTCACCCTGGAACTCTACCTCTGTCTCCATTATGGCAAGATGACAAGCTGATTCTGGTGAGGGATGGGGATGAGGGCGTATTAGAGATTTCAGAAAACGTCCGCCTATGCTTGTTCTCAAAAGAACCGATATCGAATATTCGGGATACATTGTTTTTCAGTTGAATGTCTTCTCTCTTCATCGGTCGACCTAGCTGTCATTTAATGAAGGTCAAGCCAAGAAGGTATATAGATATTCGAATTATCTATTGCTGAGGGTCAGTGTCAAGTAGTGTATCGGGGATTTATAACATCTTGCTGTCATTGTTCGTGCATATGTTCTCTAACACAGTGACTACACAGTGACTTTGATGGTAATAATACGGACTGTGGCCTTTATCTGGCTGGATAGTTGATTCATGTGATGCTCACTTTTGGCGAAAATACATTTCCTGGTTCCGACTGTGGTCTAAGTAAAACAGGTTCAAGGGCACGTCAATTTCAATCAGCATCTAACACTCCACCCATTCGTTGTCATGAGTTGTGGCAGTAGAGGGAACAACGTAAGCTCAGGATGTCAAGTTTGCCTTTCAATCTACCCAGGTGGGGAAAGACAAGATAATAATTGATCCTATTGGGTGGGTTCTAAAAGAATCAGTGCTTTGAGAATCAACTGACTAATGGGTTTTAGAACAATAGCACTTACGACGGCTCCCACGCTCACAGCTTCTAACATGTCTAGATTCCCACCTGTCGCAGCTCACGAGGCAGTGGTAGCTGCTTCTATGAATGATAACACTGAGGGAGGGCACAGGATGCGGGACAGCAGAAGCTGGAGGGCTTTAGAAAGGTGAGCTGCATATGTTAGCTCGCCTGTAGCAGTACATGACGGGAAAAAACTCACTTGTTGAGTGGAATATGCCTTATCCGCATCTTAATGCACTCACGGCTGGCAGGAGGCTGATGTTCTCCATCTTCTGACATGAAATCAGGGCATCATTGTATGGAGTATTCGGATCATCCCTTACATCATTGTTGTCGAAGAATAGTGCGTCAGTGTATCAATTCGGAAAATGTGGAAGACGAGCATATTTGATTACTTAATTAGTGAATATTGTAAATTTGTCTTGCAGAAATTTTACGGTTGCTTTTTGACCTCGGATCTGCCTACCACACATTACATATACTACCTTATATTCACAAAATTTGTTTGATGTATAAAAAACCTCTGCCTCTGCTCATAATTGGTATCTGATCTCCGATATCAGGTACTTTGGCATTATTAGGGTCAATTTCTACATCTCTGTGGTTTGGATAACTACCTCGTGGGTTCTCTTGGCTTTTGGTGGTTCCATTCTTATACAGGGAGCATGGTAACATGGAGGATACAGGCAAGATGCTGTAAAATATCTCATATGTGATAGGTTTTGTATGACAATAACTGACATGGCAAAAATCGGGTTTTCAGCCTGTAAAACAAACAAACCCAGCAGAAGAGGATACAAGGAGGACATCTTCCTCTGCCACAATTCGACTGTTATATTTACAACCCTTGTCACACTGAGCACCTATCAACGGCGATGTCCATTCGCAGTGCCCTTTAAGGATCCAGAAAACCCTCAGGTACAGTTGATCCCCAAGACATTGGCACGGACCTTCAGCAGCCCATATCACATGACCACGGCTTTCTCGTCTCTCGCCTCTTGCTGCTGCGTTGTCTAAGTGTATGTAGGTGACCGCATGGGAATTCTCGTGATGATTTGTGGTGAAGCATGGGCTCTACCTCGTCGTCTTTAGTTCCATGATGTTGGTCCACATGGAACCATTATCTCAATTGACTAAACACACGGAACTCGGCAATAGTGTTCACGGCTCTTCTCAAGGCGGATGATCGAATTTAAGAAGACATCTCAGCTGATGCATGTCTTCTCCTGTCCACAAACACCCAAACACCAAGTCTCTGGCGGGCGAAAAATTCCAGGTAGGATATCATTCTTGCCATCACGTTCATGAGTACGTTTTCTATCCTCTATCGTTCTCACACCTGAAGCTGAGAACGGGTTCGTTGAGGAATATGTCCGTGCTGACATTCATCCACAGATTCAGTAAAGGAGGTTTTCGCTTTGATTTGTCCCTTTCAACATTTTGCATATACATCTTACACACGTATTCATCGTATGTCGCTGGTTGTACTGTAGCTAAATTGATGTTTGATCTGGGTGTGATGTCGACATATGCTGACTTTTTGTCATCAACATTTCATAGACAGGAACAGTCTGCCCAAATGAAAAAGAGTCGCTGGGACACCTCATGTGGACCGAGGCGAGAAGATATGATCGAAGACAATGCTCATCCTAATGTGTGAGTTGACTGTGCTTTGAAAATAACGGATGCAGTACGGCAATAATGGCTTCCAGATAAAACAACTTGCTCCCACATTTGCTTGACCGTGCTTTTCACATGCCTATACACTGATTGTCAGGTTCCCATCCGGTTCAGGTCGCAAGGCAGTGCCACAATCTTGTCCTTCTTATCATCCTGTACTCACAACATTTCTTCCTATCACTCTAGTTCAAACAATGGCGACACGATCTGAACCAGTTATGGCACGAACTATCCGAATTCTCGGTAAGTATGACACTATTTATTGATTCCATCCATCAGTAGGCTTAATTGCACTCAGGATTTATCGGAAGACTGGATGATATATTTTCACGTCGACTCATCATCAACTGCAAGACCAATTCTCCTTCTCAAAATATCAAGGAAAAACTTGACAATAAGAATAGAGGGGAACAAAGTCTGGAGCTGACGCAAGGATGGTGAGTCAACCTTTTGAATACCCAAGCAGCTTTATACATTTATGCGATGTAGGATTGTCAAGGAAGGAAGTGAACTGAATATTGAGATCCACAAAGAATCCCAACGGCGGAGAATCATCACTTTCGGGCGTGCTCCAGAGGGTGATCTCGTATGTAGTGCCAGGATCAAGTTTGATGTCTTATGGAAACACCTGGTTTTGGAATCACGAAAGGAAACAAAGTGTGAGTTTATTCTTGTCTCAATCGCTTACGATATGCTCAAGATCCCTCAGCAAACTTCACAGTGGAATTTGTGAATACAGTGCCAGGATTTCAGCTCTGGATCGTCGCTGAGGTACGCATTTGATAGCTGTCAATATGTAGATTCCTTATCCAAATATAATTGTAGGCATACGACAGCGATTTACGGGCTCTTGATGCACAAATCAGGAGTACAATAAAGCAGCTGGAGAATTTTAAGCCCGTTTTGAGTCATCCTCGTCCTGCAAGCACTGGCCATGGGACATTTATTGAATTGGAGAAGGCCATAAGCAGGTTAATTGCAGCTGCTAGGAAGGTAATTGAATCTTGTATAACATGCACACATGTTGTCTGACCTGAAACAGGTACATCCTATAACACAAAGTGCGGTCACTTGCATCGAAGTTGTCTACAAAGTTGGTCTATATTCTTTTTTTCGAGAATAGGGTGGCTGATTGATTTTGCAGCATCTCGAGGCGCAAGAAGAATCTCACAAAGAAATGCAAGGCCTTGCAGAGAGCATGACCCATTTAGCTGATCAGCTCGACAAGCTCAAGGACGTCCCAAATTCAAAAGAAATGTACCGCACTATCAGCAAATATCCTGAGATAATGGAAGAGGTGGTGGATTTTATTCACAACTGGCTCGAGAGCTGGCTTGGTGCGTATACATCTGCATGGGATGAGATTTCAACTGAACCATCTGTCCAGCCAAGTACATTCTCGCTGTCCCTCAGAAGAACAGGGTTATCGAGTTACGGAAGAAGGTGGATGGATTTAGGGATCAGCTTGTTGCAGATCTTGCAATAGAAATCCGAGTAGCGCAACAGCTGGATGATTTGGTGCGGGCCCTTGGGGGAAATGGGCTTCCTCTCCGTGACCCATGCATGGCAGGCACCCGCCTTGACATCTTACAAGAGATTGAATCTGGGATCAAGAATACCAGCAGCCACAACGTGATTTGGATAAGAGGGACTCCTGGTGTTGGCAAAACAGCCTTGGCAGCTAGCATTACAAGTCGATTACAGAGCCAGAACCGACATGTGATATGGTTCCGGTTCGACCGTACACAATCTACCACAATCACTACAGAAGCGCTCTGGCGTGTCGTTGCCTGTAGTCTTGCCCGCCAATATCCATCTCTTCGTCAGCATTTAGCCCAGGGAAATACAGAACTTAGTTCATCCAGCATTGATCACATTCTCGAGACGCTCATCGAGAAACCAATTTTAACACTGGATGGCGTCTTACACGAGGAACTTCCGGTGATTGTGATGGACGCATTGGATGAGTGTGGTGGTTTCAGGCACGATCCCTCAGGACGGAAGGACTATGACGCTCTCTTACGTACGCTCCGTCAGTGGGTCGAGGTCGACCACCTGAAAAAGTTCAAATTGGTTATTACCAGCCGGCCAGACAGCCGTATCACCCAGAACTTCCCTGACACTATCAGCACATATATCAATACTCCTTCTGGTACTGGTGTCAAGCCAGAAGATAGCGCTTCTGATGACATCCGTAAATTTCTCAAGTCTCGATTCAACAAAATGGATGTAGAACCAGCATGGATTACAAAAGCCCTTGATTATCTGGTTCCTCGTGCTCTTGGTGTTTTTATATGGGCACTAACGGTTGCCGAGTTCCTTCAGGATAATCCTCGAGAACGCTTTGATATCCTTGAAAAGCGGAAGCGGGGGGATGACATGGAGGGGTTATATGACTTGGATTCTTTGTACTTGACTGTTATCAAAACATCGTTTGGACGTGCTTTAGAGCCAGAGATCAAGGCGATTACCTCCGTTGTTGGTGCAACGATTTTTGCTAAGCAGCCACTCGACGACAACGTGCTTATGAGGCTTCCTGGGGTCGAAAGTGCACACATGTTCAAGTACATCCGGAATGGTCTCATGTCCGTCATTGATTCTGGCCCCACCCTTCGTTTCCATCACAAATCATTTGAGGACTTCCTCTTCTCTCCATCTTTTCGTCAACATCTACCCAAGTTCTCTGATGTCCAGGATCGAAACCTCCATGAACGGCAACTTTCCGTGCTGTGCCTTGACTGTATGGTCTCATCGGAGCTCCATTTCAACATGTGCAATTTGCAATCTTCAAACATAAAGAATGTTGATATTCCGGTTTCTGACAAGTCCGCCATCTCGCCCCTTGTTTTATATTCATCTACATTCTGGGCAGATCACCTTATTCACACTCCATATGAGGAAACATCAATGGAGGCGGTCAAGTTTGTGATGTACGAGAAGCTTCTGTTTTGGGTTGAAGTGATGAGCATATCGGGGAAGGCTCATGAGGTGTATTTCATCCTCAAAAGGGCTTTAGAGTAGCCTGCACTGGTGGTATGTCCTTATTTTCTTTTCTACAATACAACGCTGAGATTGACTGGCTAGACACATGACCCCAAGAACAAGCTGAAATTGTTTATTTACGATGCCCTCCGATTCATTTTAGCACTCATTGTTCCCATCTCTTGCAGCACTCCTCAAATCTATTTATCAGCCCTTCCATTTGCGCCCGAACGCTCCCTCGTTGCAGAAAGATTCTGCCCAAGGTTTTTAAATGCTCTTACCATTAGTGACGGCAGGCCTTCTCACTGGCCAATGATTGTCTTTGCTGCTGAGCACCGCAGGGATCCTGTATCATGCATTGTCTTGTCGCCGGACGAAAATACCTTTGCTTCTATATCAATTGATGCAACTATGTTTGTCTGCAACTCTGAAACAGGTCATTGTATTTCAGGCCCATTTAAGTTTACACACCAAAGTTCGTTTCCAGAGGATGCCTGCTTCAGTCCTGATGGGAAGCATATCCTGGTCAGATCTCATCGTGGAAACAAAGTATCTTGCCGTGCAGTAGCCTGGAACATTAAAAAGGGAGAGGAGGTGTTCCGGATTGAGGGCTTTGATTTCGTGTTCATTCACTGTGGCTGTAATGAGGGTAGAATTGCGTCAATGGATTGGATAGATGAAGATGGATCTTCATTTCGGGCAGTCACCTCAACAGACTCGGAAGATGAAGATGGATCTCTAATTGGGATGGTTCCCTCAGAGGACCAACGTCCAACTCGTATCCTGGTCAAGTTGTGTGATATTGGGGATGGTTTATTTGACAGTCTATTTGAGGTGACCGGTGTTACTGTCACCCAATTCTCTCCTAATGGACAATATTTGGCTGCAGAAAGGCAGTCCGAGAATGCCATTGAATTATGGAATTTGGAGGATAGCAAGATCACTCATCAATTTCCGCATCCCCCTGGCAACCTTTCATCACTTTACTTTTCGCCGACAAGTGACTGTTTAATGGCTGCATTTGAGGAGTCTCGCCACGGATGTCTTTGGAGACTAGATACACAACAGATGGCGTCCTTTGATCTCAATGTCATAGGCATTCGTCTAGCCGTTATTCATTTACCGCACACCAATCGCGTATTTGTCCCACTAGATGATACAGTGGAGATATGGGAGGTATCAACAGCCGGCTCAGATATGATATTCGAGACCGAACCTCCGACAACTTCGTGGATAAGCATTATTTGTCCATCGCGCGATGTCCACAGGCTTTTGATAGTAGGTGAGGATGCAACTGTGACGATGTGGAACCTGGAGGATTTGGGGAGCAATCAGCCTGTCAATCAAGATCATACGTATAAACCAGAAATAATTGCATTCTCGCCCTCTGGAAAGTTAGTGGCTATAAGATCATGGCTATCTACCTACATCGAGTTACGAAATACAGCTACTTGGGAGCTTGTAGGGCCTAAGGATATTAACGAATTTACAGTCGCATTTTCCGCAGATGACAATCGGATAGCTGTTTCGTCTGGATCTCTCGTCACTATATGCGATATAAATCACCCGGAGAATCACCTGTCATTCGATACCTCGCCCGAAGGAAGACGTGTCTCTATATTGTACGCTGCCTTCAAAACATGTAATGACCTGGTTATATGCTCCCTGCTACGACACAATGACTCGGATGAGATCTCAGAGTTACTCCAGGTTTGGAGAGTGAAGGATTGCAGTGAATGCACATTTTCGGTAGACATCAATATCGACAAACACTCGTACGTCTGGATGGCACCCGATGGCTTGACCCTCATCATTACCAGTCCCATCTCATGTTATTCATGGAATAATGGCACTGCACAGTTTCATCCTTTCCACTTTGCTGATGAAGCGCATCTTGACAAGTACTCGAAAGCGTACTCACCTGACGGGAAGCTCTTTGTAAGTCGTTCTCCCAATGACAATCACGTCAGAGTCTGGGACACACGGACTGGTCAACTCTATGGCAAGCCTATCACAATGTCCAGCGTGGATATGATTGCCCTGTCATCTGCCCTAAAAGACCAATCCCCTGGTGATCTCATCGCTCTTCGTTACTTTGACACATATACAATAGCTCTCTTTGACGTCCGCACAGGCCATTTGTATGCTCAATTTTGTGACCCAGGAGAGAGCATGGATTTTATCCAAGATGGAACCAAGTTAGCGTCTTATTTTGACCGTGATACAATCAGAGTCTACGACATAGCGGACCTCGCAGCTAAGAACCAAAATGCGATTCATGCATATAAGCCTATCCCACGAGAGATGAGGGATGGATAGATGGTGGGTCAAGATGATGAGTTACTCTTTTGGGTCCCATCTGAGCACAGGCGAGTTCTATGCCTTCCTCACGCAGAAACAATCTGGGGGCGGCCAATGAAGGTGGACTTCTCTAACTTCAAGTTCGGCACCAAGTGGACAGAATGCATTGACCAAGAGTGGCTGAAAGGACTCGAAGAAAGGGGAAAACGAGTTGGGAAGCTTCTTAGGTAGGAGCTCAAAACGTACAGTCGCATTCCCTTGCTTTGACGATTTGACTATAAATTTATTCATCATCTATTACCATAGAACGATCCTGCAGATAATATATTCCTGGGTCAATATACAAACCCAATTATCACAACACCAACATCCATTATTGTCTTGACAACATCGCCTTCATGCCACCTCCTTGGCTAATATCACTGCCAGTTTGGCTGAAAAAAAGTGCTTCCATAGCTTTAGCTGTGTGTCAACCGTTCCAGTTTGTCCTTACAACCCTCTCTCGTCTTGCGGGTTACGAGAGGTTGAACTAGAAACTGGTTGACAGATCAGCTTCATATCAGATGTTTGAGCTTCCTCATGAGACCTGCTACAGGCAGACGAATACCAGATGGGCGACGTGACGTTTTGTGACTGCAGTCGGACGCTCCATTATCAAGAGTGTCATGTCTTTTCAGGCTCCTTCTTCCCCGTAAACAATGGCCCAGGACCCAAACGTCGCTTTGCCTGACTCTGGAAATGAGGCACGCTGGTTGGAGCTTGAAGGAGAAGATTTTGACCAAAGTTGAGTTAGATTTGCGTGGAATCGCTGGGGTGCGTGTTTCTTTTACAATGTTGGCTTCTTATCTCGCTCCAACACTTACATAGGTCTGGTTTTTACTCATTGGTGTGCTTTCCGAGTTTCCAGAGTCTTGTTTTCTGGTGCTGATGTATCATTTATCCATTATACACGTACGTTAGCCGGCCATCTCTTGTTATCAATCTCGTTGTCTTCAACAGCATGTGGTAACAATGCTTCAGTATCGACTTTACAGTCGAGCACCGCTTCTTCCGGCTTTCGTGAAGGCTAGTGCCAACATCAGTAGTGCCATTGATTAATTCGGCTCCAGTGAGTATCTATCTACTTCTCGACCTATATCTGTCTTCACTAATAATCCACGCTTTCAGACTATGCTGTGAATGCTCTCGGACGGAAGGCAGTTTCTATGTTTGATTTCGTTTCAACCCTCTACGCCTGACATATACTCCGCAGATGGCAGACAATTGATGCTTATCATCCTGGCTGTCAATAACGACACCTGCTAATTCCATCTCTCTAGGGGCATCGCCTATTATCTTGCAATATTACGTTTTTTGCAGGGAATCTGTGTTGATGGTTATTATCCGACGTCCTCCACCATCATCTTTGGTCAGGTGGACCTTCGCGCGGCACCATCTTCGCCTATGTTTTGCAAATCAAGGTTGGGATTCTATTGTCGGTTGCTTGGTAATGATCATTGTACTGGCCTGATACAAAAATGTGATGGAGGTTGTTAAACGTCGAAAGTTGATGGAGGCAAATATGACTTTCTGAAGACAGCATTCTGGGAAGCTAGATAGTCTATCTTTTCCCCCTAGTCTGGCGAATTGTTGTTGGCCTCTCCCTGGTTGCAACGTTTGCTACCCTTTATGGCCATCTCACATTACCTGAGTCAACAGTGTCCCTATTTTATATCCCAGTCACCCTCCAACGATTGTATTTCAAAGTGTGATATGATGATAAGTGTACATTCTACTTTACATGAAGAAGCATTAAAAGTGCCTCATGTTGCGGTGGCTGTATTATGCGAAGGTTGGAGTGTAGGTAGGCGCTTCAAGGAGTGAGCGGAAAAGGTGCTATCTAGATGTAAGAGAAGCAGTGGAGGCAAGATGTAATTTATTGCGGGTAGAGTTGAACAGCGATGTTGTTAAGATCTTGAACTCGATGATATGAATTTCAAGATATATTGAACCAGGTCGAGATTAAAGAATATTACACTACGAGGGCATACCATATATACATATACAAACATGTGTTATGCACGAGACAGTCATGAGTGAAACTGTTACAGATGTCAACATCTTTTTTGAGTCCTCTGTTGGATTACCTGCAGGAAAATCAAAATTCCAACACATTATTCCCAGGAAACATCTTCTCGGTTTCTCGGTTTTGGCATAAATGAGGAAAGTCTTTTCAACTCGATTCCATTGATTATCCTATTGTCTGCTTGTCTTTTGACAACATAAAAAGAACTAGTTATGTTGACCAGCTGTCAACAATGATTAAATATTTCAAAAGAACATCGATATCGTTAGACCTATACAAGTGAAATAATGCCCGAAGGTGCCGGGGCCGTTTTCCTGTCTGTACTCGCCTATTGGGGGATAATTCAGGATTTCCCTTAGGGTGCTTGCACACGGAGAGATAGAGTGACCAAGGTGAAACACCCATGTACCTCCCTTTGCATACGGTGAGGTAGCTTTTCCGTGTTAAGTTCCTTTCTTGGGTTTCACCTCTGGAAAATTCTGTTGTCAACTCTTCCAAGAAGGCTTTTCTGTTCATCTGGCGCAGTCCATCGAGTGACGTGCGCATTCGCTCCTCAACAGGATTGGATTCCAACTGAAGAAAATGATCTAGGTCCAGATTGATCTAGGAACAATCAATGATAGAGAAGCCAAGCATTGATCGAGCCGATCATTGATCTAGGAACAAAGAAATAATCCAGGAACCGAGACCGGTCAACACTGTTTGCATGTTAGTAAGAAAGTTTTTAGAATGGCACTGAACTCGAATTCGAAGCTTTTCACACATTGGTCTGTCGAGGACAAGGACGACAGAATTTCATACACAAGCAAATATGATGGGTCATACGCATCGTGTTCTTCAATTTTGCATATATCACATAGTGATTGCAATGTGGCTTTAAGTCCATTCCTGCATCTATTTTTGACCACCTCATGGACAGTCACATCACATTTAGGCACGTCTATCGGCAGCGCTCACTGCCACTGATCAAGGAATGATCTTCATAGTTTGCACTTTGTTTTGTCCCCGGAAAACAAAGTATTTGGAATGATCGATCAACAAGGCTTTGTGATCACCTTGCCTTAATTCCCCCTAGCACTTTATGGATAAAAGTTCCATACCAGATGTAAAATGGAGAATAGACTATTTTTTGGCGATCTTCTGGTAGTGATAAATACTCGGTCCTCAGAGTTTTAGTCATAGATCATGGGGATACAAAAGTAATCCTTATTGTAGTACATGATTTTGTGTCTGAAGAGTAAAAACACGCACGAAAAATGTAGTGATCTTACACCCGGGGATCGCTACAGGAATCATATTTATCCCAGACTCAAATTCGATATTTGCACTTCACTCCTAGATTATCTCATGGGAAGCCATTCCTCAATATTTGTTTTCCCATTTTTCACACTTTGTTCATCATTTCCGGTTCCTCGATCGCTGTCGGCTTACTGCCATTTGATGCTCAATGTTTGTCTCTTATTTACACTTGTTGTCTTCTCATTGATAAGCTATCGATGGCCCTTGTTTAGACCTGTCCTGCACTTGCTCACATTATAACATTGCTGACAGTCAAATTATCGCTTGATTGGCTAGTCAAAATTCTTTTATGCAGCATCTCCAACCAAAGTTTCTATGATCTTGCCATTATCTACAATCTTGAAGCTGATGATGTGGATACTTGATCTCTTTCACTGGCCCTCTGACCGTGAGACGTGAAGCTCCGTGTCCAAGCAGATCAAATGGGCTACCTTGCAAGCATCAACGTGATTCTTCACATGTTTCCCAGTCCCTACAAGACGTTACCACGATACCAACTGCGAGTCTGAAGCTCGGGCACCTCCCAAGAAGTCCACTTATCCCAGTCTGTCTGGAACCACTTCACAGCCAACGCTCGTTATCCTTAGCTCTGTGTTGCGCCATGTTACGACTACGTGTAGCCACCATCCTCGCGCATAGCCATATGCCCACCCCAGTCTGGTTATCCTTTTGGTCAGTCTCTTTACCTGCTCATTTATTTCATCACAGATGTCCAGGATGTTTACCATCACCCAATACCTCGAACATCGCCGACTGCAAGAGTTTCGCTGCCTTCTAGCACTCCAGCTACTATTCTGCCTACGTCAACTCTACATCCTTCTCAAGAGCAGACCTCTGCAACGGCGACTTCGCCATCTCGAACTCAATCGCGAGTAATTTCACAATCGTAAATGCAATCACAAGTAGGGTTAGCACAATAATAAGTCAATTGTCTCAGACGTCAACTAGCGGGTCGACGGCTGAGGTTCCTCCCATTCCATCAGGGTTCTTATACCCTCCTTTTCAGATGCTCGGTAATCCAGTTACCGGCTCTGTCTGCTGCGGCGCGGTTATCGCTAGGTCTACAGCGGGTGTAGTGAGAGATTGGTTGGTGGATGTAGGCAGGGATCGGTAGTGGTTGGTGGAAGCGATCGAGGTTAGAGTAGTGGTGCTGGATGGTGATCGGTGGCTTCGGTATGTTGTCTTAGGCACCATTCTCTGTGTATCAGAGGAGCGTTGTCCCAAATCTAACAAGGGTATTACCCCCCTCATGTACACTCATGTACATGAACCTCTCATGCACCACCGGCTTCCTTCAATGTATGCGCGTTGTCTGCCTCCGCCCCCATTATCTCACACCTTTCATTCCGGAACTCTGCCTCTGCCTTCATTAGTTGTATGCGCACTTATGATCCTTATCCTACACCTCCCCTTCATCAATTACCCCTTCCATCATCATCGTCACCTCAACACTACTCTTATCAATGATATTCCGGCTCCTCTGGACCAGGTTCCTCTTTAAATCAATCCATCCACATCCTGCTCGAGTTTGTATAATAGAGAAGCAGCAGATATAGTACGTCGAGTCGTAGAGGAACATGTAAAACAGTCCACGATGCCGAAGAGAAGCTCAAAGAGCTAGAAGGACGGTCCTAAACCAGGGACAGTTGATATATGCCCATCGATCACATTCCCCTGTTCTTCCAGCGAATTACTTGAAAACACTATATTTCAAAAATAATCACTAAAGTTTGAAGTTATTGTAGATGGTTCCTAGTGTTTGGACGCACATTCAACTACCATATTATAATCACAAAATTTAAATCGTTCATCACATACAGATCTCCTCAAATATCCGATATGAATCAACAATTTTATGAGCATTGACAATCTCGCCAACGGTGAGTAATGAGTAGTGTATTGTTGATTGTAATTGGCAGTCACATCAGGACCTTGCATTGCTCTCACCAGACGTTCCTCGGCTTGTCATGACCGAGTGCTCGTTCTATTGTAGATGCCTCCATCACCCATGCCATCCCTCTTTACCAATATTCATGTGGCATTGTATACCGTAGTCTTTGGTATTTTGATATCGACAACAAAATGAGACAATGTATCGATCATCACAGGATGGCCATCACAATTTGTGGATAATACCTCACACATGTTGACTGGATGGAGATACAATTAAACCATGAGGGCCTGAATGTGGTTGTATGCCTCGTAATTCCTTTTTTCAATCTCCTTTGATTCGTAATGAATCCCCAAACAGGTCTCAGTCGCTGCTTACAGAAAACCTAATCCAAGCGATGATAACACCTTCGAATTTTTCTCATACGAAATATGAAGAGCGGATTCATTTCAAACGTTGAGTCTGTTCATGCTCAATACCTGAATAGTATTTTCAGGCAGGAGATGAAGGATATGTAAAACAGAGGTGCATTAGGCAACAAAATTAGTGTTTCTGTGTCACTTAAGAGGAGCAGCAACTATTGAAGGAAAATGTGAGTTCTTTTCGTCGATTTCTAGAGCGCAGCATATGAAAATTTGATTTCTTATGTAGATGAAGGGATTGTGCAGATGGGATGACTGTACGCTTTCACTCTTACCCTCGTGCTCTTGTACACATAGTGCCTCTTTGATGTCCAGTAATCAAGCAACGGCAATTTTTACACCTTTGTATCATGGTAGAATAACAACTTGATTCTGGTGAGAGATGGGTTGAGCAACAACAATGTACCTATGTTTGGCTAGTTTGTTGTAGTGACAGCTCGCAAATAAGTTAACAGAATGTACAGAACTAAATCGCTCCGAATGCACTCTACAGCAAGCATGTGAACAAGATATATATGCAGCTGCATTACATATACTATACATGAAGTGAAAGCTGCTTGGAAGAAGACTTGGAGTTGAAGACACAACCTAAAGCAACACTGCAAGAACTTGCTGATGAGGAGATGAAAGCTCTTTATTGCGGTATACTCTATCAACCTTCCATCCTGCCCTGCGAAGCATGTCATCTAGTTGGGCCAATGTGCGTTCTGTCCCATTGAAGAGTGTCATCATCTAAGTGTAGGGACGACAGGAGTCAAGCTCTGGCCTAGATCAGTGATATAGGATACCAGTACCTGACTGTTGATCAAATGGGCTGATATATTCGAATATCCCCAGTTTGGGAGTAACGGTTCCGGTGGGACAAGTCCAGTCCCTCCAGGAATTTCTTTTGCAATAGTAGTATCCTCACAAGCGTAGGACATGATGCTGTCAACAATGAGTAATCTGCTGTTAGGTGCCGCAGCCTCCCTAAGCAGCCTCAGAATCTGCAAACAATAGTTATCTGCCCAGTCGTGTAAGATCATGCGCATGTAATATATATCGGCGCCTTTGATTGGTTGGTTTTTGAGAAAATCATTTACTAGAAGAAACCAAGCCAGAAAGTGTTCAATGGTCAGGGACACCCAATACAATGGGATCTCATGCTGACCTTGAAGGATTACTCTCCCAGACTGCAACGCTCCCGGAATCGATTCTTCCCAAAACTATCAGAACAAAAAGTACTAGCGATTTCATCAGTCTGTACATTTGACACACCTTCTTCGCATCTTCGATGACAGAAGGAAGGTCTTGTATCACCAGCTTCAGCTCAGGATACTCCTGGGCTATAATCATACTCTGGGTGCCGATACCCCCACCAACGTCAACAACAGTTCCATTGGGAATCGTGGCCCAGTCAAAGCCTACGACGACAGTCAAATCATGGTAGAGATGATGGAGTCTTAAATCATCATACCTTCCAGTATTTGCCGTGGGTTGAACATATTTGCTCCTTCGAAAGCTACTCCGAACGTGCGTCGCCTTTCCTCATTCTCTGGTTGCTCGAACCATTGGAACAAACCGAGGTTCGTGTTGAATGCGATGTTGAACGCAGTCTTTGTTGGATCGTCTGACATGGCATATCCAGGTTGCGTGACACATTCAGCCATAAATGCAGAAGTTTTGAGAGCATCATTGGTACTGAACGTTGTCTCTGAACGATCATGATCAATAAGAAATTAGCTCCTTACAGATGATCGGCTAATGCTGCTGTTCCAGAAGTTCCAGTGTACTTGTCTTGGGGACTGGGTACGGAAAACATATGAGAATGAAGTGCAGAGCCTATCTCTACAAGTTAAACATACTTTGCATTAATTTCAGCGACGGATTTGTAAGTATCGAGAGTGCTACTGATACGATTGTTGGCGAATACATCGGGTGCTACCTCTTTGAAGATATGCTGAGTAGCGAGAAGGCGAAGGATGCGGCCTATGACAGATATCAAGATGGAAAAAGTAGCGCACAACACTGTGGGCACTTACCAAGTTTCGCGGGGTGTGTTCCGTTCTGTGCACAAATGTCCTGAAGGTGTAGTCCCTGAGTAATAACAACTTAAGAAATAAAGGAAGAGCAGAAAAGCTGAGACCACCTGTGGACCTGCTTCTCGCAGTATCTCCACTGTATTTGTCACAATCACAGTACGAATTGCTGCGGGAACACCAAACTACAAACCAACACAAATAGGATCAATTGATCTCGCACGATACAATAGACCACATACTTGCGTAGCAGAAGTAAGGAGCGATACAGGTGCCGGTCGAATGATTGCTGTAATCTGGGCTGCGGCAGCTACTATGATGGAAACAGCCTCACTGATTTGAGGATCCAGTTGGGATGCATGGTTAGCAGGAGTGAAGGGCTCATCGAGGGAAGGAAATTTGAGTTGTAACCGGGTGCACGATTGGTCAATCTTATCCACTCCATCAGATATGATTTTGGATAGAGTGCGAAGAAGGGAAATGGTGTCAGAAGTATTCATTATTGAATCAGGGGAGACTTTGTGTTCAAGCTGCTGATATACATTCTATCACGGATTCGGCTGTACATATGTCCAAAACAAATACCGATCGGGAACAAATAGCGAGTGAGTGATTTCCAAAAATGTCTCGTGATGAACCAAATCCCTGGTACGATCATTTTTCGTGGAACACCAGCTTCTAAATCAGTGCGCTGGCCACAATGTGTGCTCAGGAACAATGATTATCAGACCAAAAACAACTTGTCCAAGGGCCGGGATCAAAAGATGAGGAGCATCTAACCCAAGTCACACAGTACATAATTCACGAGAGGAGAGGGTGCAGTAGAGTTTTTGGAAGAAGAGTGTAAGATACACTTTTAATTTTTGATAGGCTCGAAGAATCATAAAATAGAGCTACAAATAATTACCTTAATATACATGTTTTACAGTAATGGAGTACACGTTCCAGTACTCCTATAAGTTTTGTCTCCAGATGATGACTAAGCTCCCTAGACATCTCAATGTCATCTTTCATCACTTCCACTCAGTGAGATTTCTAGGTACAACCCCAAGCTACTCATAAAAATTGACAAAAGACTCCTTTGGGAGTGCTTTCCTGTGTTAGTATGAGGTCATGAAGACTTAGGCTCAACCGAGGTAGTTGTTCAGGAAGAACTCAATAGAGTTCTCTGTTGGATTGCTCTAGCTACTTATACAAATGTCTGTTGGTCTGTGCACCTGTCTTCCACCATCACATGACCCTTACTAATAACTATATCTTACATAATCTTTCCCACACTATTTATATCTTTCCTGCATTATATTTCTGGATATTTCCCATCAGATTAATGAATGTATAGGAAATAGTTTCTTCTTTAGGAACTGTCTCATAACATCCTGCCAGCATTTGTTTAGTAGACACAAAAACAAGGTTGATTTCATTTTGTTCAATGTGGCCTCAGATAAAATAATGTCAAACATCAATGTGTTTTTCTTGTGAGTGAAAAACTGGGTTGCTGGCTAGGGCTATACAGCCCTGATTATCTACATGGATGACTGTTGCCATAGTTTATGGAAAGTCAAGTTTGCTTAGTAATATGTAAAGCCAGATAGCCTCTTTTGTTACATTACCTGATACAACTTATTCTGCTTCAACTGTTGATGTAGCAACTGCAGACTGTGTAAAGATGTAGCTGTAATAACTGTCATGGTTGTGACCCCAATTGGTTAGCATACCTAAGAGTTGGTCACATCATGTTCCTACCTGTACTTTGTGATTATTTGATCCCAAGACCATCTAACAAATATTTAAGTAGATAGATCCACAGTAGCACTCTAGTTTGTTTTTATTTGGCAAATTTGGAATCAATCTATCTAACTCTTCACCTGGTAGAAGACCTGGTTTTTATCAACAATGGCAGCAAGTATTAGGAGTTGTGTCATGACTTGGCAAAACAGCTAAGTCATTATTTATATTTCTTTTCTTTTCTTTTTCTTTTCTCTTCTTATTTGGACTTACTACACAAGGAAAGAGTGTGGGAAAGTGTCACAGGACAATGTCACATGTCACAGTCATATATCAAGATATCACAGTCATATATCAAGATGTCACAGGTTATGTCACATAATAAATATGGGAAAGTAGTATACAGACCATGTAGTAGTTGTATAAGTAGTGTACAGAAACTAATGGAAACTCTATCAAGTTCTCCTTGTCAACTTGGACTAGGAGTGGTTCTAAGGCATCTTAGTCTAAGTTCTTACAAGTTGGCTCCAAAGAAGAAAAATATCTTTTGTGCATTCATCAACTTGATAGATCTTCAGAAATATAACATAGGGAAGATATAAATAACATGGAACAATATTATGTAAGAACTATATAGTTATTAGTAATAGTCTTGTGGCTATGGGAAGTAGGCACATAGACTATGGGATATTTGTATAAGTAGTAGTAGAAATCCAATGGGAAACTCTATTAAGTTCTTTTCTTTCAATTGTCACTGGTTAGGGTTAGAGCTTCAGTCCTAAGTCTGTACCTTAACATTAGAACTCAATACCCTAGGCAATCCCTTACCTTGAGGCCTTGCCAATACTTACTCTCATCATTATCCTTGCTAGTGAGTACAGCACTCACAAGCTTTTTGAAAGCTGGGTCCCAGGTGTAAAGAGAACTTTGCAGTCAGTTAGGGACTACAGATGGAGAACTTGGACAATACCAGTATCCTTGCTTTGAGACCTGACCTCACTCTTTAGTGTTGTTAAATACTTCTCTTTCACTATCTGCTCTATGCTACAGGTGTATTGTCATCTGTTTATACAGAGGAACAATAGTAAAACTCTTAAAGTCCCATCCAGAGTAGAGGTTCCCTTCTTAGGGATGATAGTCATTTCACCCTTGGTAGTTAGAAGTAGACACCATAGCTATTCTATCCTCATCCAACTAAGAGATCTATATGTCCTCAGAGGAAGAGGAAGTATCATTATCATCACCATCACCATCACTACTACCATGTCTCACCAACAACAATAACAGCAACCTGAGGAGTCACATACTCCTATCCTACCCCCATCATCCTGAGAAGAACAACTTCTTACTTTGATCACCAGCCTGCAACAGTAGGTAAACACTATGTTACAATAGCAGGAAGGAAGCTGAGTGAAAATAGCCAAGCTTCCTATATATAGAAGGAAGATAGAGAAAGTGAGCACATTTGTCAATGCAGCTCACTTATATTTGAGCATGAAAATAACAGAGGAGATAGAGGTAACAAAGATGGCCTGAGTACTGTCTTATATACAGGGAGGAGTAATAGAAGCATAGAAGGATAACTTGTTGAATGAGTTATCAAAAGGAGAGTCAGTGTAAGGGGATTGCACTAAACTTTACTCCTGAACTGCTAGTAGCAATCCACTAGAGTAATCCTACACTAATTAAATACTATTACCTAACATTTAATTAGTTTAGTTAGCTCTCTCACTCCCTATCCTGACTGCTAGAATGTTCCAAGATGACTAGACTTATATATATAGTATAAAGTACCCCTCTAGGAGCCTCATCCTATTCTCTGAGGTTTCTTCTGGAGGTGAGTTGTAATATACTCTAGAGTCTAATTATATACTGAGGTTTCTCCTGGAGTCACTCTACTCTGGTCACCCTTATAGAAGAATAGAATCTTCTAACAGAGCCTTGAGCAGTCACAATGGACAGCCACCCTCTAGTAGTCCTCCTTTGCTTATCTTGACCCTCTATATACTCTGCTCCTGAAAGATGTTGGCACCCTCAGAGATACTCCATAGCATAGCTGACACTCTGGGCTACCTCCAGCACCATCTACAGGAGCTCACAGAAAGACAGAATAACTCTAAAAACACCATCAATGCTACCCTCACTATTTTAACCACTCAGCTACAACAGCTTACACAGCTCATTGCAACCCCCCTGCTCTAGCAACAAATACTCTCCCCTTGGTACCCTAGCCCTCTCTGGTGCCAATCCACTCTCAGTCTTGGGTCTGCCCAAAACTCCTCTCCTCCCCAACTTTGACAGAGAATATAGTATAAGGATGACTAGAGCAGAGCAACTCCAGGAGAAATCTCAGTATATAAATAGACTCTAGGATGCATTTACAACTCACCTCCAGGAGAAACCTCAGAGAATAGGATGAGGCTTCTTGAGGGTAATCTATACTATATATACAACTTCCTTAGTTACAGAATATCTCAGCAGTCAGGGACAGGAATGCAAGGGAGGGCAACTAATTAAATGTGAGGTAGTTATTATTTAATTAGTTGCAGGATCACTCTGGTATACTACTACTAGTGCATTAGAAGTGGAGTTTGGTGTGGTCCCCTTATACAGAGCTATGAATGGATGTTCCTCAACTCCTACTTGCTCTACATATAGCTGGCACCAGAGCAATTTGACTTGGATCAGAAAAAGATCTTCTGGGCCCTGACATTCCTCAAGAGTAGTTGTATGGCTAAGTGGTCTAAAAATCTCTTTTGTACAGAAGTGGATACCACCAATGCTCTGGAAAGGTCCTTTTACTATCAAAACAACTAGATGCTAGAAGACTACCTGGACTCCTTCCAGGCCCTGATCTTGGATGCTGGATATATGAATCCATGGACCTTGATTATCAAGTTTTAGAGAGGACTATGGGTCAGGATTATCATAAATGGCCACTTACTGATTTGTGAGTTGATGATTTGATAATCAAAAGGATCAAAAAAGCAAAGTTTAGACAGTAGCAAAAGATATTGTTAAGTCTGAGGTTTATCCTCAGACATACAGTTCTTAAATACATGATTGTGGTGGTCTGTACACCAGGACAGATGACTACATGATCACTACCTATTGTTCTACATATAGGAGTGCTATTGTTCTTGAAATAGAGATAACCTAACTATCTTAGGGCAGTCCTTTGTTCTATTCAAGGACAGATGATAATCTATAGGTAATAGATCA
>Ga0153940_1000266_pt1 | contig 30532 bp, 25 predicted proteins | sample TSNJ024MetaG_FD_104736 | JGI IMG/M metagenome (GOLD analysis project Ga0153940, IMG submission 104736) | Attine ant fungus gardens microbial communities from New Jersey, USA - TSNJ024 MetaG | ecosystem: Host-associated > Fungi > Mycelium > Unclassified | place: USA: New Jersey, Brendan T. Byrne...
ACTCCACATTCTCGGGTAATGAGGTAGTCGATGTGGGTGGAGCGATTTTTGCAGATATCCTCAGTGGGACTATATCAAACTCAATATTCGAGGGCAATAAGGCTGAAGGTGGTGGAGCGATTTTTACGTTTAACCTCAGCGGAGCTATATCAAACTCAATATTTTCGGGTAATAAAGCCATGGTCGGCGGTGCGATTGGTGCAAGTACTCTCAGTGGAACTATATCAGGCTCAAAATTCGAGGGTAATAAAGCAGACCTCAGCGGCGGGGCGATTTATACACCTCAACTCAGCGGAAATATATCAAACTCAATATTCTCGGGTAATACGGCGGCAAATGGCAGCGGCGGGGCGATTCAAGCAGGTACCCTCAGCGGAGATATATCAAACTCAATATTCTCAAATAATACGGCGACAAATGGTTATGGCGGGGCGATTTATGCAGGTACCCTCAGCGGAACTATATCAAACTCAATATTCTCGGGTAATACGGCGACAAATCACGGTGGTGCGATTCAAGCAGGTACCCTCAGCGGAGATATATCAAACTCAATATTCTCGGGTAATGAGGCAGTCGATGTGGGCGGAGCGATTTTTGCAGGTACCCTCAGCGGAACTATATCAAACTCAATATTCGAGGGCAATAAGGCCACGGGCTTCAACGGTGCAGGTGGAGCGATTTTTACAGGTACCCTCAGCGGTATAATAGAAGATGCAAGCTTTATTAACAACTTCGCCGGTGCAAACGGCGGGGCAATTTGGGCAGGGGAAGGGTCAAACTTTACAATCGCGGCAGCAAACAAGGACGTAATCTTTTCGGGCAATACAGCCGGGGGTGCAGGCAATGATATCTATCTTGAAGGCAGTAATACCATGCAAACAGTCCTCAACCTCAACACAAACTCCAACCGCTGGATTTATTTTAACGGCGGTATCGCAACCACAGACTACGTAACCATAACACAGGACGGAAACGTGTATTTCGACGCTCCTGTTGATTTTCAAGGCAACCTGAATACTGCATATAATTTTACCAACGGCATTTTAAAACTCGGCAAAGAAAACTATCTTGACGGCGCAAACTTTCACCTTGGCGCTATAGGCGGGGGCACAGACGGAAACTGCCTCATAGACCTCAGAAACGGCGCTTTTGGCACAATGAACCCTGTAAGCCTCACCCTTGCCGGAGATACAAACCTTGTCCTCGGAATTGACGCGGATTTAATAAAAGGAAAAACAGATACATTTTCTGCGGGTTCATTTAATAATAACGGCAATAGCCTGAACATAGCCTTTGTGTCGAATATCATCAATGATAGAGAAGGTACGACAATTATTCCTTTGGGCAACGTATTATTGAACCCGGATATTATAAGCGGGACAAGCTTTAGCGATACTACTGCCATGGGCAGGATTTTAAAATATAATGTCAGCGCTGACGCCGAGGGAGATGCCCTTACTTATACCCAGACGGGCTTTAACCCCGCTATCCTGACAAGCCCCGTTGCGGCAACCGCAGGAACACTGGCAATTCAAATGAACACCTTTAGAGAAGCCTTTAACAACATGGACAGGCTGATGAATATGAGCAGAAACGCCCGCTTTGCCCTGAAAAATCAAAACAGGACAGCAATATCGGAAGCAACTACAGACGCTCCGTTTCGCTTATACACATCCCGCGATGAAGGCAGCACGTGGTACAGACCGCATATTTCGATTGAGAAAGTTAATTTAAAGGGCGCAAAAGGTTCTTCTATCAACAATACCACCTATGGCGCATACTTCGGCGGTGATATGCAAATGAAAGAACTTAAGAACGGATGGGACGTTGTCCACTCTGCCTACGGCGGTTACACGGGCGCACATCAAACGTTTGAAGGTATCGGCAACTACCAAAACGGTGCAGCACTGGGCGTTGCAAGTACGTTCTACAAAAATGATTTCTTTATGGGACTTACCGCAAACGTAGGCTATATGAATAACTATGCCTCTACAATGTACGGAAAAGATAACTTCAACACCATAAACAGCGGTATAGCCGCAAAATTCGGTAATAATTTTGAGTACAAAAGACTAATTATGCAGCCCTCTATGCTACTCGGCTACACTTTCGTTAATACCTTTGACTACACAACAGCATCTGACGTCAGAGTTAAATCCGACCCCTTGCATGCTATTATTCTGCAGCCCGGTATTAAGCTCATAGCAAACACTGAAAGCGGATGGCAGCCATACTTTGGAGCAAACGTTGTATGGAATATCATGGGACAGTCAAAAGTCCGCGCAAACGATATTTACTTGCCTGAATTGAGTGTTAAGCCTTACGCGCAATATGGCGTCGGCATACAGAAAATCTGGAATGACAGGTTCTCGTGTTTTGTGCAGGCAATGGTCAGAAGCGGCGGACGCACGGGTATAGACTTCTCCGCAGGCTTGAATATTGCGGTAGGAAAAGACTACAAGAAAGACGCTTTATAATAAAATTCTGAAATATTTTAAAACGTAAGCTATGAATATAAAAAGCCCTTTTGACATATTATCAAAAGGGCTTAGTTATACAATAGACCTGGGGCGAAAGGACTCGAACCTCTGAATGCCTGGACCAAAACCAGGTGCCTTACCACTTGGCGACGCCCCAACGCGTTTTTATTGAAGTTTCAACTATTTAATCTTATTAAATAAATCAATCTTGTCAAGATACAAGCTGTACACATCACACAGAGGTGTTTCTTTTACGGGTAACCCTGACTATAGCGTCAATAAACTTTTGCGTTATTTCTTCTATGTATTCTTGAGTTGTCATGCCGTTGATTACAACATCTGCAAGTGACATATTGGGCCTGATATATTTAATTGCGGTATCGTTTACGTCTTTAAACTGCATGTCAGCCGCAGCACCTGTTTTACCCCTTGTTATAGCGCGCTTGTACCACCTGTTTTGTATAATATCAAAAGGAGTATAGACGTAAATTTTAACATCTACAATGTCCCTAAGAGAATCATTAAGGACATATAAACCCTCGTTTAGAATAAGCTTTGCAGGCTTTTTTAGTGTACCGCTTGCAACACTCTCGCAAGTGACAAAATCATACAAGGGAGAGTATACCTCTTCTCCATTTTTAAGTGAGAGCAAATGTTCTTTCATAAGGTCCAGATTGACAGCATCGGGAGTGTCGAAACTAAAACCTGAAGCAAAAAGATTTTCATAATTACCCGCGTCTTTTAATTCCTTGGAAGCATCCTTGTAGTAGTCATCGCAGCATACAACGGTATACACATTAGAGGTCTCTGTTTTAATACAGGCCTTTGCTGTGTTGTGAACCAAAGTTGTTTTACCCGAAGCAGATTCACCGGCTATCGACATCAGAAACGTCGAATTTTTCTCAAGTACAGCTTTTTTAGCAATGTTAAATATGAAAGCTTCATTAAGCTTCAAAATTAAAGGTTGGCGCTGCTTTCTGTCTTCCGCAATAACTTCCCTGATATTTTCAAGTATCTGAGCCATAAAGGGAATTTCACGCGAAATATCAGTATGTTCAGGCGAATCGTCATTTCTCGGTGAAGGGTTTATCTCTTCGCCAAACATATTTCTCCCATTGAAAAAATGGGTATTCATATCAGCATCACCACTATTCATAGTAAAATTATAACCCAAAAATAATATTTTTTGCTAAAAACTATTCCTCAAAAGATATAGAGACGTCTTCCTGACGGGCTGCTTCTTCTAACAATAAATAAGTCATGTAAGCACCTGTTGCAACGGCTTTAGGGTCAAGTTCTGTTTTATTCGCAATCTCTATAATAGCACTATTAATCTCGGGATTTTCATCTTTGACATAGTGAATCATTTTTTTTCGCCAAGCAGCAACATCACCGACTATCTCTTCGATAATCTTCAAATATATTTCTTCATCAATCATTGGAAGCATTTCTTTATATTACTGAACATATCAGGGTGTGTCAATTATTTAGTGTTAGAATTGAATCATGAAAATTCTAATGGCAATATCCGGCGGTGTAGACTCATCTACTGCGGCATTAAAACTTAAGGAGGAAGGTCACAGCCTTGTCGGAGTTATGATGGAAGTATATAAGGGCAAACCCCTTTCTCAGGCGGGCAATTCTTGTTATGGCATTTCAAAAGAGAAAGAAGTAGCGGATGCAAAAGCTGTGTGCGAAAAACTGGGGATAGACTTTCACTTAATCGATTGCTCAAAGTATTTTGAAGAGTTGGTACTCACGCGGTTCAGAGACGAATACTTGAACGGACGTACCCCCAACCCTTGCATACTGTGCAACCCGAGAATAAAATTCGGCATACTCCCGGAATTGGCCGCAAAAAAGGGTATAGAGTTTGATAAATTCGCAACAGGACACTATGCAAGGATAAAGCAAAACGGTAGATATTTACTATACAGAGGACTTGAGTCTAAAAAAGACCAGTCATATTTCTTGTACGGTCTCTCCCAAGAACAGCTCTCAAAAACACTCTTTCCGTTGGGCGATTGGACAAAAAAGCAAACAAGAAAATACGCAGAAGAAAGCGGCCTTTTTACTTTTGACAAGGGAGACAGTCAGGATTTCTTTAAAGGTGACTACTCGGAGCTTTTAAAATGCGCCCAAAAGCCCGGAGAAATAGTACTGCGCGACGGCTCTATTCTCGGAAAGCACGATGGAATACATAACTTTACCATAGGACAAAGAAAAGGAATAAAAATTGCGTACAGCGAACCCCTTTATGTGTTGGAATTAAACCACAATGAGAATAAGGTTGTTGTAGGCACAAGAGAAGAAACTTTTTCCAACGCACTTTTGGCAAAAAATTTAAACCTGATTGCTCTTGATGAACTCGGAAAAGGATTTGAATGCACTGCAAAGCACCGGTCAACCCAAACTCCGCAAAAATGCTATATCGAAACGCAAGATATTGATAAAGTAAAAGTCACTTTTTTTGAACCGCAAAGTTCTGTAACGCCAGGTCAATCAATTGTATTTTACGACAACGACCTTGTTTTGGGCGGAGGAATAATAGAAAAGAAACTCTAAAGGAGTTATATGTTATACTTTCCTTATATTTCAATAATTCGGAGGTAAAAATGAACAAAGAAGAAAGCTGGAAACAAGGGACAATCGCAATTCACGCAGGACACAATCCTGATAGTTTCTCAAAAGCGCGCGCAGTGCCTATCTATCAGACATCTGCATACACCTTTGACAGCCCTGAATTTGCTGCAGACCTTTTTGCCCTAAAAAGTGAAGGCAATATATACACAAGACTCAATAATCCGACAAATGATGTAATAGAGAAGCGAATTACTGCCCTTGAAGGCGGTATAGGGGCTCTCGCTGTATCTTCAGGAATGTCTGCAACGCTTTGCGCCATTTTAGCAATAGCAAGAACAGGAGATGAAATTATCGCATCTTCGGCCTTATATGGAGGAACCTGCACACTTTTCAGCCATACATTTAAAAATCTCGGAATAAAAACTATATTCGTTAACTCTTTAGACCCGAAGGAATTCGAGAAAAAAATAAACGATAAAACAAAACTTATCTACGTGGAATCAATCCCCAACCCAAGCTTGGAAGTCCTTGATTTTGAGGCCTTGGCTGACATTGCACACAAAAACGGACTGCCTTTGATTGTAGACAATACTGTTGCAACTCCGTATTTATTCAAACCGATTGATTTCGGAGTCGACATTGTTGTTCATTCCGCAACAAAGTTCTTGGGCGGACACGGAACGTCTTTATTGGGTTTGGTTGTAGACAGCGGCAAATTCGACTGGAAAAAATCAGGAAGATTCAGCTTTATGGAAGAGCCTGACCCGAGCTACCATGGCCTCTCTTACACGGAGACTTTTGGTAACTCTGCCTTTATAGTTAAATGCAGAATACAGTTAATGAGAGACATGGGCTTTTGCGCATCACCTTTTAACTCTTTTATGGTACTGCAAGGGGTAGAGACTCTTCATTTAAGAATGAAAGCGCATTGTGAAAATGCATTAAAGGTAGCTGAATACCTCGAAAACAGTCCTTTTGTATCCTGGGTCAACTACCCCGGCCTCAAAAGTTCCAAGACACACGAGATGGCTAAAAAATACTTTGATAAAGGCTTTGGCTCAATTATAGGTTTTGGCATTAAGGGCGGAAGAGCTGCAGGAGAAAAATTTATAAACAGTGTAAAACTATTCTCGCACGTTGCCAATATCGGTGATGCGAAATCGCTTGTCATACATCCGGGAAGTACTACACATCAGCAGCTTACCGATGAAGAACAAACAGCATCAGGAGTTAGCCCTGATTATATAAGGCTTAGTATAGGCATAGAAGATGTTTCGGATATAATAGCAGACATTGAGCAGGCACTAAAAGTTTCGGCTGTATAAAATGCAAGAGCATCATTTAAGATATTCAAGAAACAATTTTACCGAAAATGAGCAGGAAAAACTCCGAAGCACAACTATTTTAGTAGCAGGTTTAGGGGGACTGGGATCCGGAGTAATTGCTGCCCTGTGCGGTCTTGGCATAGGGAAGATAATTATTCTTGATTATGACAAAATAGAAATCTCTAATCTGAATAGACAATTTATTCATAAAAACGATGATGTCGGGACATTGAAAACAGAAAGCGCCAAAAACTGGATAGAGCAGTTTAATCCCGATATAGAGGTAGAAGTAATAAACCTTCAATTTAACGGCCTGAATATGCCCCGTATAAAGCCTGACATAATCGCAGACTGCTTCGATAATATGGAATCAAAAATACTTTTAAATCGATTTGCAAAAAAAAGTAATACGGTACTTGTTCATGCAGGAGTAGATGGGTTTTTCGGTCAAATTACAACAATTATCCCGACCAAAACTGCCTGCCTGGAATGCTTTCTGACAAAATATACGAATGATTTTACTGACCTTAAACCGGTATCTCTGGCGCCTGTCGTTAACACGCTTTCCGCTATGCAGTCAAACGAAATATTGAAGATTATTTTAGGGCACGGAAATAACCTGGAAGGCAAATTTTTGAGAGTAGATTTGCTAAAAAACATCTTTAAAGTTTCGCAACTGGATAAGAACCCCAATTGTTGCCAATAAAAATCGCTCCCCATTGCAAGAGAGCGATTTTAGTTATATTGGCAATCTGTTTTAGATATTTTTAAAGTACATTGACATTCTGCCTTGAAGTTCTTTGTTTAGTCTGACTTTACCAAGTCCTTCGAAGCTTACCTCACCCGAACCACCTGAGTTGCTTTCCGAGGAAGCACTTGTGGAGTTCTCTGACGAAGGAGGAGAATAACTGTCAGATGAGCTTGACGGTGCTTCGCTTGCCGAACTTGATGACAATGACTCGCTCGATGTAGAAGGTGCTTCACTTACTGAAGAAGTTGATGAAGCGGCATCGTTCGATGAGCTTGAAGCAGCATTGTTCGATAATGAAGATGTATCATTCGATGAGCTAAAAGACGCTTCACTTGCTGCGTTATCTGCCGCACTGCCGGGAGAATCTTCAGCTGAAGGAGGGCTGTAACCGCCGCTATCATTTGAACCGCTTCCGCTATCATTTGAACCGCTTCCGCTTCCGCTGTCATTTGAGCTGCTTCCGCTTCCGCTGTCATTTGAGCTGCTTCCGCTTCCGCTGTCATTTGAGCTGCTTCCGCTGTCTGAAGCAGAGGGTCCTGAAGAACCGGTCGAAATGCTGCTGCCGCCATTTTCATTTCCCGAAGGTGTTGACGGACTGCCTTCATTTACGCCGCCGCCAGAACCTGAGCCGCCATTACCGCCGTCGCCATTACCGCCGCCGCCCGGTGAACCGTCGTCACCGCCCGCAGGTCCTACACTCGGACCCGGGGAAGGGTTATCGCCTGTACCTGAACCAGGAGTATCTTGATCGCCTTGAGGCTCATTAGTATCACCCGGAATTGGAGTACCGCCGCCACCGTTATCAATAGGATCATCAGTACCGCTGCCAGAACCTGAGTCGCCATTACCGCCGCCGCTAGGGTCTGTTTCTGTAGGTGGAGGAGGTCCGTAATCACCATCAGCATCGGCATCTGCGTCAGCATCGGCATCGGCATCGGCATCTGCGTCAGCATCGGCATCGGCATCTGCGTCAGCATCGGCATCGGCATCTGCGTCAGCATCGGCATCTGCGTCAGCATCGGCATCTGCGTCAGCATCAGCATCTGCATCGGCGTCTGCATCGGCGTCTGCATCGGCATCGGCGTCAGCGTCAGCGTCTGCATCACCCTGATCAGCATCGCCGTCGCTATCTGCATCACCCTGATCAGCATCGCCGTCGCTATCTGCATCGCCTTGGTCTGTATCACCGTCGCCATCTGCGTCGCCTTGGTCTATATCACCGTCCGCATCGCCTTGGTCGATATCGCCATCACCAGGCGTTTCCGGTTTATCCGGAGTGTCCGGAGCATCAGGGACTTCAGTATCGACTTCCTCATCAGGTATCTCTTCAGTCACTTCAGTTATAGCAATAGGCTCATCATAGGGAGTAATATTACCACCGGGGGCATTATTGCATGAGCGCATACCTATTATCATTGTGAGTGCAAGAGCAATGCCTGCAATTTTACCCATATGTTTCCCGATAGGATTCAAGAAAGGAAGTATTGGGGGTTTCTTAAGCTCAACGTGCCTGTATTCTTGATCTTCATGGTCGAGCTTTGCCGAATCCTCATTGGCGTCATCGAAAGCAACTACAGGTAACTTAATTAAACGACCATTTCTTAGTGCATCTTCATATTTATGAGCCAATACATTGCGGGCTTTATCAACCTTGTAGAACTCAACTCTGTGTTGAAGAGCAAAGTTGCCCTTAAGTTCTTCAGGAGTTCTGACTTCCGCTTTACGGGTTTCGTCGTCTACAACTTTTTGCTTAGATTCAAAGATTGCAGGGTTTGCCTCTATAATTTCTTTCTTAATTTTGTTCATAAGATTAAGATTTGCGGGATCAAAATCAAAAACTATATTACCGTCTTGATCTTTTCCGTTTGTCCAAACAAGTGGATTGCCGTCAGGATCAACGTAAAACTGGAGTAAGTCATCAACTACGCGGATTTCACCGCTTTTTTCAGGATTAAATACAAATGTGTTATATTCCCCGGAAGCACCTTTTGCTGTAAAAGTACGCTCTAGTGCAGTAGGGATTGAATATAATTTCGAATCCAACTTCGAGTTAGTATCTTCAGGGAGTTCAAAATCACCATCTACATCAGCATCCTCCAATGCCATAAGGGTATCTGCATCTTTAGCCGCATCATATTCCTCTTCCTTCGGAGTATAGAATTTATTACCATACTGCAGATTGGTGGTTCCATGTTCCCACTCTTCACCTTTATATAATAAATCTTCATCCTTGTTTGAAGCAATAGGAACATTTGAACCCGCAGCTAATTTTGTATCAACAATGGCACCCATATTAGGTTGCTCATGAAGAGGAATCGAATTATCTCCGCGCAGCCCTATAACCGGAAGCTGAATATAGGGAGAAGTTTCATCGAGAAGAATTGTTCCGTCTTCGTCGATTTTACCGGGGTTAAAGTTTTTGAGTTCTTCTATAGCATTTTCATATGCAGTTTCATCCTCAATGGGCCTGCCTTGAGTTGTGTAAAGACTCAAAATATCATCTACGGTATCTATTTTAGTCTCTCTCATACGGTTTCTGTCAAAAGTAGGTACTGCATAGTCCCGAGTATCAACGTACTCGCGATCATATGTAGCAGGAAAAGCAAGAGTATAACCCTGTGTAGACCTCACAGAAATAATAGACTTGGAGTTAAAAAATTCATCTTTTTTCTCACCTGATTCCGGAGTCTTAAACCCCCCTTGAAAAGCAACATCCTCGGGTTTGTTGATCTTTAAATTCTTCAAACTTCCAAGGCCTAAATTAATATTCATGGTTTCTCCTTTTATAAATAGCATTTTGTAATTGTGCTTACTTAGAATATATATACTTCACTGATAATCTAATAACGAGTGAACAGATAAAAAATTCTTATTTTTAAGTGTTTGTTTTACAAAAATTTACAATTTGGACAAAAGGGCTATTGGCAGGTATTTAAACAATTGGAAGTAGCTATGTCATCTTGCGCCAAGTTTTTTTATCATGTCCTTTACCGCGGCTTCACCCATGGCCATGCAGTTCGGTTGAACTCTAAGTGCGGCCTGAGATTTGAAGTCTGCACCAAGACATCTTCCAACTATGTAAAGATTAGTATAATTTTTTGAGATAAGACTTTCAACAGGCAGCATATAGGGAGCTACATGCTTCAATGTTGAATCATCTTTTTGATTCGAGTGTATATCAATAGGATAATCAGAAAAAACTGCAGGGTTTTCGAATTTTTTTTCATTAAGCATATCCTCAACGGAATAATCATATAGACATTTTACCCTTCCGGATTCTCTATAACCTGTTAAATCAGCGATATTAGTAATTTCGGCTTTTTCAAAACCTTTAAGGTAAGTTTGGCAAAAGTTTGTAAGGCGTAAAATGGCTTGCCTGGCTTCTATAAGACCCCTTGAAAGAGAGAATGGATTGTCATAATCGTCTTGAAATACTCTTGGGCAGTTAAAGGCAACTGATGATGGCATTCCTGCAATGGTAAATATCTGAAAATAAGCGCAATCAGAGGGTTTCAAGACATTTTCAGAGAGGGCTTTCTCGAACAAAGGCTCCAAGGCCCACTTTTTAGACTTATCCCAGGTGTAGGCAGTAGAAAAATGGGGCTGATTGTCAACATCGCACGCAGTTGTAACCTCCCTGTTGCCATCCAGTTTAAGTATAAAGTCCCTGAATTCATCAAGGTTAACGTTAGACAAAATAAACCTCAGACTGGCAGGCTGCTTTTGACTTTCATCACTCCAAAATTCACAACTGAGAATTTTGGAAAAATTCCCATCACCTGTCGCATCTACAAAATATTTCGAAGCGCAAGATAATGATAATATTTTATTTGAAATTTCTACACAAGAGATACTTTTTTTCATGTCTTTTTCATTTTCAAAAAAAAAGTTTTTCGGAGTAGATTCATATAAAATATTCGCTCCTGCTTCAGAGAGCATGTCCTCTAAAACAATTTTTAGCTTTATAGGATTAAACCATCCCTGATTCTCATCGCAGTAAGTTATTTGTGCTCCGATTTTTTTTGCATTTTTAACTAAACTTTTAAAAAAATTTGTATTTAAGTTTTTGTTTTCAGATTTCATTGCCGGTACGACAAGTCCGCCCGAAGCCAAACCGCCAAGATAATTATTTTTTTCAACTATCAAAGCCTTTAGGCCAAATTTTGCTGCAGTATAAGCAGAAGCACAACCTGCAACACCGCCTCCGATTATAGTGACATCATATTCCGCCGACTTCATTGCAACATTATAACTCTTATTGTAACGTTTGGCAGTATAAAATGATATTATCTTCACAATTATTTGTGCAGCAGATTTAATACCAAAGAGAAGAAAAATATTATTTTATTGGGCGTACACATGGATAGTGGTTTTTAAGATAATTTTAAAACGATACGTAAGGTATTCATAATGTATATTATGTAAAAAATAATTTTTGCTATCCTTTTTTAATTCGTATCGAGATATATTGATAACATTTATTTGGTAAAATTATTCCCCGAATTCTCCATTAAGATATTTTAGCTTATTTTAAAAAAGTTATTATGTTTTTTTTGGAAGGAGAACATAATAAACAAAGAAGAAACTGTAAAGTTCATAAACATTAAATTTTTCAAAAAAATACAGAGCGTAGAATCGATTTTAAGAAACTTTTTTACTAATTTAGATAGAAATACCTATCCAAAAACTTAAAAACGTTTTTACGGCGTTTGTGCAAGTATGTAAAAATATTATGTAATTTTATCAATATCATTCGTTACGTAATATATGTATATAAAAACAAATTATATTATTCCTAATTATAAAAAATTAGAATTATACTTGAAAAATATTTGAGGGTAATGCTCACTCTTGTGGCTTTCTTTAAACTAAAGTCGAATTGGAGAGAGAGCATGCATAAGAATGACAATAATGAATATACAAAGAAAATAAGGGCTATTATTGTAGATGACCACAAACTAATGAGAGTTGGTTTAAAGTCACTCATTGAAAAATATAATGATGTAACAATTATCGCCGAAGCCGAATCGGGTAAAGAAGGTATTGAAAAGGCGCTTGCGCACAAACCTGATGTAATAATTGTCGATGTTGGCCTGGAGGATGTTTCCGGAGTGAACGTGGCAAAAAAAATTGCGGCAGAATTACCTGAAACAAAAATTATAATGCTCACCTCTCACATAAAAGAGGCGGACGTCCTCGAGTCTCTTAGAGTAGGAGTTAATGCCTACGTTATGAAAGATGTGAAATCAGATGCACTGGCAATGATAATTCGCACGATAAATGACGGCGCAATGTGGCTTGACCCTAAAGTAGTACAGGTTGTGAGAAACTCAACCGGCGGCATTATACCTACAAAAAGTTATTCCAGGGCAAGTTTTAAGGCACAGCACGGAAATTTAACTGCAAGAGAATATGAAGTTTTAAAATTAGTAGTCGACGGAAAATCAAATCAGGAGATTGCAAATGAACTTAACATTTCAGAACATACCTCCAAAGCACATGTATGTAATATAATCCAAAAACTTGTAGTAGATGACAGAACACAGGCCGCTGTAAAGGCAATAAAGGAAGGTCTCGTATAAGCGTTTCTTACATTAGGACAAAATTAAACTAAAGATTTTATCAATGTCTTACGTAACGATATATTTATAACTTTGTAACAATATTTTGATTTTAAAATAGTATGATATAATTTTTTCAGTGTTTTAGGAGTTGTTGATGTTTGATTTTAAAAAAGAAGTAAAATTGCCTGAGATAAGGCTGTCTAACCTTGGAGAATTTGTGAAAAGGCATTTACCTTTTTTGGGTGAAAGTAATAAACATATGTCCTTATGGAATGCTACCGAAGAAAAGTTATTTTTGACGGACACATGGGAAAAGCTTCCTGAGAAATATAAGGATATACTTCTTTTAAATGATGAATATTCCGGACTTTGCCTGACTGCAAGTCAGTTTTACGAGAAAATCATTCATTTTGCCGCAGGCTTACAAGCTTTAGGCGTTAAAAAAGGTACCAAAGTAGCTCAATTCGCGGAAAGCAGCGCCAAGTGGGTGGTCGTAGACCAAGCTATTATAGCTTGCGGCGCATTGAATGCCGTAAGAGGCTCGCAGGGACCCGGGGAAGAGCTGAACTATATTTACAAACACTCTGACAGCGTTGCGCTTGTTACAGATAATATCAAGCTTATAGACACACTGTCCAAACATTTAAGCAAAGAAGATACTCTTTTTATTCTTTATATTGGAGAAGAAGATATTTCAGGCCACAAAAAACTTATGGGCATCCCTGTTTACACATTTGAAGATTTTGACAAGTTTTCAGAAGACAAAAAATATAAAAAACCCGAAATTTACAAAGACGATCCTCTTACAATAGTATATTCTTCGGGCACAACAGGAAGACCAAAAGGTGTGGTACTGAGCCACGGCAACATTGTTTCACAGCTGCACGTGCTGCACTTAGCCATAAACTTTGAATCGGGGAAACGCGCCCTTTCAATTCTGCCTGTCTGGCACATGTATGAGCGTACCTGTGCCTATTATCTATTGTCAGAAGGATGTTTATTGAACTATACCAATTTGCGTAATTTTAAAAAAGACTTACAGAAATACAAGCCTAACTACATGATTACCGTTCCGAGATTATGGATACTCGTACATGATTCAATCATGGCGGAAATTAAAACGAAACCGCTTATTACACAGGCAGTATTCAACACTCTTTTAGCTGTTTCAAAAATATGCAAAAAGGCAAGAAGAAAAATTAAAAACCAATGTATTTATTCTCAAGATTCTCATATGGTTACAAAGGTATTTCCCTTTGTAACAGCATATGTCTTAAAACCTATTGATGCGTTTTCACAAGCATTTGTATATAAAAAGGCCAAAGACGCAATGGGTGGACAGTTTATAAAAGGTATTTCAGGCGGCGGCGCACTTCCTCACTACATAGAAGACTTTTTTGAGGCTTTAGGTATTAAAATCCTTGTCGGGTACGGTCTCACTGAGACTGCTCCGGTGCTAAGCGTACGAAGAGATGATGCTAATAGAATATATTCCGTAGGACCGGCGTTGGCAGAAACCGAATTTAAAATAGTTGACCCTGAAACTTTTGTTGAAGTACCGCAGGGAGAAAAGGGGTTGGTTCTCACTCGCGGACCTCAGGTAATGCTGGGTTATTATAAAAATGAAGAGGCGACAAGGGAAGTTATACGTGGCGACTGGTTCATTACCGGTGATTTGGGTTGGCTCACAAAAGACTCCGACCTCGTACTTACGGGAAGACAAAAAGAAATTATTGTTTTACAAAACGGTGAAAATATAGAGGCAGTTGCACTTGAGGATGTCTGCCAACAAAATCCTTTTGTCGAACAAATAGTTATCACAGGACAGGATATGATTTCTCTCACTGCCATTATTGTGCCCAATATGGATGAAGTATTGCGTGTTCTTCCAAACAAAGCAAATGCGAATCTTAACGATAGTTCTGACTTTAAAGCAATGCTTATGAACGAGCTAAATCAGGCAATAAAAGCCAGAAAGTCATTCAGGGTGTACGAAATTCTCACAAATATTTACTTTACACAAGAAGCCTTTGCTGTAGACAATGGTCTTTTGACACAAAGTATGAAAATAAGAAAAAATAATGTAATAGAAAAATACAAGAATGAAATTTCTTCAATGTACAAAAGATAAAAAAATACAGAGTTAAAGGGGAACGGAATGATAAAAAGATTATTCACAATATTAGTTATAGCATATCTGCTTTTTGCAGACCTTATCCTCATATTCATGGACGCAACAAAATTCTATCAAATGCTTGATGCAAAAGCTTTTTTGGGCATTCAGATAATGTTTGACTTCTTTGTTTATTTTATCTTTTTTATGTTTCTGGCCTGTCTTTTTGTATCAGTCATTTATGTTATCAAAAACGGTTTTAAGGTACCCGAACATTTTAAAAAAGAAAATGTACTGAATGCAATAAAGCGATTCTTTGACTTTAAGAAAAGACCTATAAAATCTGCATTATGGACATTGCAAATATTAATAGGTCTTTTTATGCTTCTTTTTGTTTTAAGCGCCATAGCTCAAAACCTGATACTGCTTATTTCATTGATTGGAAAATAACGAGGAAAAGTCTTGGCCAATGTCTCCTGAATTATCCAAGGTACATTCCATAACGTAATCATCCATGACATAGCCATCACCTATATCTACAACAATAGCCTCCAGTGTTTTGAAGCCCCATCTTTCATACGTTTTAATAGAGTTAAAATTTCTCTTGTTTACGTTTAAGCGAATTTTGTCAAGGTTCAAACCTGAAGCAATTTTTTTGATTTCATCAAACATTAACCAACCTGCCCCTTTGCCCCTTTGTCCATCTTTTAAATATATCTTTGATAGATACAGATGATTATATGGTTTCGATTTTTTGCATACAGCTAAATATCCTAAAGTGTTGTTTTCATCTTTTAAAATTTTGTAGATGAATCCCTCTTCTTTTATCTGTCTTTTGATTGCATCAAAAGATTGAAAAAGATTAATCATATACTCTATTTCATCTTCTGAAAGCAAGATGGGCCAATATGAGCGCCAGATTTCACGGGCAAGAGATGCGAGCCTTTTAATATCATTGTCAGAATGGATATCTTGAAATTTCATAATAATTAAATTTACTATTATTGACACCAAATTGTCAAACACGCGTAAAGTATAAAATTTAATAAATGCATGATATTATAAATTCTGTCTAGTCCTATTCGAAAGTTAGAGGTTTACAAAAATGAAACTAGTCGGTCATATTGTTATGGCAGCGATGGCACTGTTTTTTCTGTCCACAAATATGGCAGAGGCGAAACCTAAAGAAATAATAGCGCCCCTGCAGAAGGTTGATACAAGTTACTCCAAAGGGTCGCTTGACTACGTAGAAAGCGGAATCCTGAATGCAGAAGCAGAAAAGTACGAAGCGGCTATTGCAGACTTTACAAAAGCAATTGAGTTGTCCTCTGATAACTATTTTGCATATTTAGGCAGGGGTATAGCAAGAATTGAAGCAAAAAAATACAAAGAGGGAATTGAAGACCTGGACATCTTTTTTACCTTTGAAAAAGATAAAAATCTGGAAAAAGAGCTTAATAACCCTGCATATTACTATAGAGCCATAGGAAAAATGCAAATCGGGGAAAAGAAAGAGGCACTTTCTGATTTTACAAAAGCAATTGAAAACGCACCGGATGAAGTACTCCTGTATGGAGTAAGAGGAGAACTAAAAATCAATTTAGGAGACTACAAAGGTGCAATTGCAGATTTTACAAAAGCTATCTCACTAAAACCAAAGAAGTTGGAGGCTACGTACTATTATAACAGAGCGTTTGCAAAAGATAAACTCGAAGACAATATAGGTGCGATAGCAGACTATACAAAGGTTATAAAGCTAGACCCTGTAAATGAATCCGCATACTTTAAAAGGGGTTTGGCAAACCATGCTCTAAAAAGATATACAGAGGCTATAGCAGATTATACTAAAACTATCGATATCAATCCTAATGCTATATATGCTTATGAGGGAAGGGGTCTTTGCAAACACACACTGGGGGACGCAAAAGGAGCACTTAGCGATTTTGATAAAGCACTTAAAATAGACCCGGCTAACGGTAAAATATATCGCTCAAGAGCCCTCTGTAGATCCGACTTAAATGATAACAGGGGGGCTGTTGCGGATCTGTCAAAGGCAATATCGTATGATCCGAATTACGCTTCAGGATACTTTTTGCGAGGAGTTTGCAGAAACATACTGGGCGAAACTTCTCTGGCATCTAAAGATTTAGAAAAAGCCAAGAATCTTTATTTCGAACAGAAAGATTACGAAAACTATCAAAGAGTACTTGAATACATAAGGAAGATAGATTCAAACCCTGCTAAGAGCTAAGTGGGATTACAAGAGCAAGAAGCACACCAAAAGCTATAATGGTAAGAGAAACCATCATTACTTGAAACCAGATTTTATCGTCTTTTTTCTTAATAAGCGGATTGTTTAACAACTCTTCCGGGCTCATGCCGCCATGGGGCATAAAGCAAAGCTGTTTGGACTTCATGTATTCTTTAATAACCTTATTGTTAAGGCACTTGTGTTGAAAATAATCTCTTCTTAGCATCAGAGAGCAAAAAACAGCATAAAAATACCAGATACCATGCAATATAATCTCAGACATATTACCTTTGGGTAAAAAATAGAGTAAAACAAGAGCCGGAGCAATAAGTATAAAGCCCTTGACAAACATACCCTTTATAAGGTAACCTATGGGACCGAGAAAAAAACCTAACAGGCTAAATGTGAGTTGCATATTTTTCCTGTTTAACTTCTCTACCGCCAAATACTCGGAACTGGGCATCCATAGAAATGACGGCTTAATCTTGCCATTTGCATAATTATTGTAGTAAGCAAGGTTAAACGCCTTAAACTCATCCTTCATATTGTCAGAAACATTTAACTTATCAATAAGGTCATTTATATAAACCTGTTCATTTTTGCATTCCATAATACCCATTACCATAATACTATATCACAGAGCTATTCTAGCACTTTTTGCAAAGTTAGGCAAATTGAACTTATAGTGTAATGTCATGCATCTCGACAAGCTCTGTTTTAATCTTGTCAATCCAATCACGTGAACGCTGTGTAGCCTTTGTCCAATTGACAGAACAAATAGCTCTCTGGACCCACACAAGCTCTTTAAAGAAAACATACTGCGAATTTTCAGCCATAAGTTTTGATGCAAAATAAGTATCTTGTGCATCAATAAGCTGTGTTATCTCCACTTTGCCATTGTGGTATTTTGCTTTAACATCCAGATAATTTTCTTTTGCGGCAAACATTGCTTTATAGTTCTTATCAATACTAAAATAAGCCGAAAGAGCTTTATTTATTGTATGTCTTATATGCTCCTCAAGGGAAGTCTTGACTTCGTCCATATATCTGTTAAGCTCTTCACTTTCAGTCTTTATTCTCTGTATCTCGGCTATTTTACTTCCACCCTCTATGGGTCTCCATACAGCATAAACTCCAAGTCTGCCATTAGTAGGATTTGAACTTGGCAGGGTAAAAGGCGTACCCGCAGGCTCCCTCATATCCTGAACAGGAAGTGTAACAGGACTTGTAAACTCTCTGTCAAACTGAGAAGTATAGTCGAGAGAAATTTTTGCATCCGGCAAGACAAACTTTTGATAGTACATCTTCTTCTCGTAGTCTTTCATTTTAATAGCAGCCTTTAATTTTGAAAGTTCCGGAGCAGTGTCGTACGCTTCTGCAATTAATAATTTCGTGAATGCTTCCAGAGCATTCGGGGTTCTCACATAGTCAATTACATGCAGCTCGCTTGTATAAAAAGCAGGGTCACTGGCTTTAAGCTCAGCAAGCTTATAGTCTTCATTTTGAGGAACATGCAGAAGCTTTGAAATTGCAAGTTTTAAATTGTTAAACTCAGCGTTCATCTCAAGCAAGTGTTGTTCGCTCACACGGAGTTGAGTTGCCCACCTTAACACTTCTTCTTTTCCGCAAAAGCCCATTCTCTCCCTCACTCTTGAAATAGCAAGATTGTCCCGGGTCTCTTTTACATATTCCTTTTGATTGTTAATTACGTTTTCCATTATTAAGGTCTCTATGTAAAGAAGAGCAACTTCAAGACCCATATTTTGTTCTGTCAGAAAATGCTCCGCTTCTTGAAAATTCACTTGCTTTCTCTTGATTAAAATATTTGTTACAAGAGCGGGAGAGTATATTATCTGTTCAATGCCCATTTGAAATATACCTGTATGCTCGGGTACAGAAAGCTTTGCCGATTCAGCAAACTTTTCATTGTATCTTTGATACCCCAAGGTAACTCCGAAAGATGGAAGATATTTTAATTTAGCCGCAAGTGAAGCCTTTTTGGCAGCTTTTATTAAGAGTTTCTTTCTCTCAATGTCAATGTTCTGATTGTCCAGTGTATTAAAAACGCTCGACAAATTAAAAGTAGGCACTTCTTTGCTTGAAATAATCTCAGCATTATTTAAAAGCCTCAAATGGGGTTCGTAGCCTATTGTCTCCGCAGTGTCTATATTTATAAAAATTACGTTCTCTTCACAAAAATGAAGTTTTTCAGCCTTCGGTTTCTCACCGTACAGGTAACCCTGTATATTGAAAGACGCCGCTTCTGCGAGTTTTCTATCAAGCTCCAGCGCGCTTGAACCTAAAAGCACACCTAACTCAACATCATCTCTGCCTGCACTTGAAAAAGTAGGAATTCTTCTGCTGTTAAAGCGAGAGAACAACTCCTTTCTTTCTTCAGAAGAAAGATTGTATATAGGCGTTATAAACACAGCATCAACATCAGATGGTATCTTCTTTAGTACCATATTAATATCGCCGTTTACGGGAACAACAACATAGTTAATTTCACGCGGTTCAAGTTTGGGTTTCAAAAAAGAATGCCAGTCTTTATTGGTTTTATAGTATGTTTCATTTATGAGAATCGCAACTTTATTGTAGGGAGAAACCCTTTTGAAAAGATCCAGTTTTTCTATCGCCTGTTCAACGGGGTTAAACAAGTCCGGCCCAAGCTCCCTTATACCGTATTGGTCAATAGTAACAACAAATTTCTGTTTATTTTTAGTTTCCGAAAAATATTTAGAAGAGAGGCTGCCAAGTGACACAATGGTTACGGCGTCAGAAACCAGTGCTTTGTCGCTGGCATTTTTTACACCTGTCTCCGACCAATCAGCAGTATACACAAGGTTTGCAGGGAATACCGCAACATAATCCTTCTCAACAGATTTATAAATAGATTTTTTAAACTCCTCCAACACAGAAACGTTCTTATCCGAAGGTCCGTCAAAAACAAAGGCAAACTTTATTTCACGCTTCTTTGCCGTTGATGAAGTTGTTGTTTCTTGGATAGCATTTGCCTCCAATAGCAGATTAGACCCGCAAAGTCCCCATAAAAGCATTACACACAGCAATGCACAAAAAAGTTTTCTCATTTTACCTACCAACACTCTAGCTTTCACACTCTAGACATGTTTCTACCATTATCCGCATATATAGGCAAGCCAAAATAGAGATTTTTGAGAAAAAGTTTTAAAAACTTAATATTTTATCACGATTTAATATCACGAACAGGATTTTGGGCTAAAAAACCACTGTCTAGAGCTTTGTAGAAATATCTGGCAACAATTGAAGAATAAGGAGACCATTTTTCGGCTCTTTTTTTGAGTTTTTTTAACTCAACCTTTGGCTCATTGTACGCGATTGAATAAGCCCTCATAAAAGCGCCATCCTCGAAGGGCAGCACATCTTCACGGCCCAAAACAAATATCAAAAACATTTTTGCAGACCATTTCCCTATACCTTTTATTTTTGTTAAATCGGCAAGTATTTCATCATCTTTTTTGTTCTTTAGTGATAACAAATCAAGCTCGTCAGACAAAATAGCCTCAGTGAGGTTCTTTATGTAAGCTGCTTTTGAATAAGACATGCCCAACTCTCTCATTTTGTCTGACGGGATACTGTTGACAACATCTGGACAGATATTGTTTGCACATAATTTCAAAAAACGCTCGCAGAGAACATCGGCAACTTTATTAGAGAGCATTTGGCCTATTATCGTAAAAACCAAAAACTCATATGGATTAGAATACAGTTCAATAGATAAATCTCCGACACCCTTGTAAATAGACCTAAAAACCACGTCGTTGCCGGAAAGATGAATAATTTGCTTAGACTTTGAACTAAGGTTAAACATGGGAGAACTTTCAGACAAAACTAATCGTCATGCTCCTCATTATCATCGCTGCGTTCAAATGAATCAGCTTTTGAAATATACATTGCCCCGGGCAGGGTAAAACCAAGAGATATAGCAGCAACCGCAACACCGATACTGGCCATAAGGGGAATTCTTTGTGCAGAATGCTTAACAATATCGAAACAAGAAGAGGCGATGGCCGTGAGGGCACCTGCAAGCAAACTGCCACCTATGGATTTTGAAACCGGTGACATTTTATCTTCATCTTTACCCGAATAATCCTTGCGACAACGCTGTTCATCATCTGACTTAAAGGGCACTCTGCCATATGTAGCTACAGGTGATACTCTCATCCTACTTCCCCCAAAAATGCATGACAATCCACTAATTAAAATAGCTAAATCACTTTCAAAAGTAATTATATCAGAAAACTTTAATTTTGATAATACCTATTGTCGATTAGTGTAATGTCAACAAAAAACAAAGAAAGTAATATAAAAAACAGGATAGGAGAACAGATATGAGCATAAAAAAACGTGACGATGTTAACCCTAACGAGGGGATAAAAAAGTATGGGAAAGTGGAGTTTGCCGACAATATAAACAACAATTACCCTATAGACACAGAAGAACACATACGGGCGGCATGGCGCTATGTACATATGGGAAGAAACGAAGCAGAATACGACAGAGAAGACCTCGACATATTAGAAGAAAAAATAATAAAGGCATGGAAAGAAAAAATCAACCCCGAAGGACCTCCTTACAAGCGCGGAGAAAAATAATTTTAAAACAGGTTGAATTTTAAATTAAATATGATAATATAAATATATCCCCCTATAGGGGATATATTTATAAACAAATAACAGTAAAGGGTCTACAGAATGAACAAGCATAAGGATAGCAAAGCAGTTATTGATAGAATCTCAAGAGCAGCCGGACATTTGCAATCAATAAAAAAAATGATTGAAGAAGAGCGTGACTGTAGTGACATTTTGATACAAATTTCGGCAGTTCGTTCCGCAGTTAATAACATCGGGCGAATCTTCCTGAAAGATCACATAAATCACTGTCTGGAAGATGCAATAAAGAACGGAAATAAAAAAGTAATTGACGATTTAAACAGTGTCATTGAAAAGTTTTTAAAATAAGTCTGAAATAAGAAGCGGAGACATTTAAAATGCAAAAATATATCGACAGATTAAGCGGTACAAATGCAACTATTATATCGGGCCTGTTCTTACTGGCCAGTTTTATACTGATGCTTAGAAAAATTGATATTCCGCTTGACCCCGCTTGGATAACCATAGCAATTTCCGGTCTGCCTCTTTTCTACTATGCCTTTATTAATTTGTTTTTAAGACGAAAAATAACAGCCTCTGTACTGATATCGATTGCAATTATAGCTTCAATATTCATAGGAGAACTTTTTGCTGCAGGAGAAGTTGCCTTTATCATGGCCATAGGCGGCCTTCTTGAAGACTGGACAATTTGTCGTGCAAAAAGAGGAATTACGCAACTTATAAATCTTGCACCGCAACAGGCAAGAATTATCAAAGAAGACGGCAGCGAAACAACCGTAAGTATCGATAAAGTTGCAATCGGAGACAAATTAAAAATATTACCCGGCGAAACAATACCCGTTGATGGAAAAATCATTGCAGGAAGCACTTCAATCGACCAATCTACAATGACCGGAGAATCCCTGCCCGCAGACAAAGGAGTGAATGACAACGTATACAGCGGAACAATCAACCGATACGGCTCCATAGATATAATCGCGTCAAAAATAGGTAAAGACTCTTCTCTGCAAAAAATGATAGCCCTTGTAAAAGAAGCGGAAGAAAAGAAAGCACCTACTGCACGGATTGTCGACAGATGGGCATCGTGGCTTGTACCTATAGCGCTGCTTATAGCTATAATTACATATTTCGCAACATCAGACATAGTGAGAGCAGTGACGGTTCTCGTCGTGTTTTGCCCCTGTGCACTTGCACTTGCAACCCCTGTCTCGATAGCTGCGGCCATCGGGCAGGCAACCAAACACGGTGCACTTGTTAAATCGGGCGAGGCACTGGAAAAAATGGGCAGAGTGAGCACCATTGCCTTTGATAAAACAGGTACACTGACATGTGGAGACCTGAGTGTAAGTGATGTCATTTCTTTCTCGCAAAAATATACCGAAGATGAAATTTTGAAAATCGCATTTTCAATTGAAACGCGCTCAGAACACCCCCTTGCAAAAGCAGTAGTAAAATCTGCACAGGATAAAGGTTTCGTCCAATACAAAGTACAAAACTTTAAAATGTTCCCCGGTGAGGGGGTACAGGGAGAAATAGACGGAAAAAAAGTAGTCTGCGGAAATCTTGCATTTCTCGAAAAGAATAATATTAAAATTGATGAAGCCGCTCTGGATGAATTTAAAGAACTCAGGACACAGGGCAAAGCTCTTATTATAATCGGCACGGAAAATAATTGCATAGGAGCAATTGCGCTTTCAGATACAATACGGGAAAAAGCAGCAAGCGTTATCAAGGCACTGGAAAAAATGGGTACTAAGGTAATCCTGCTTACGGGCGACAATAAACACGCTGCACAGCACTTCGCAGAGATAAGCGGCATTAAAAAGGTGTATTCGGAACTTTTGCCGAAAGATAAGATGAACATTATTTCAAATCTTCAAAAAGAAGGGCAGGAAATATGTATGGTCGGAGACGGAGTTAACGACGCCCCCACTTTAAAAACCGCAGATGTAGGGATAGCGATGGGAAGTATAGGAAGCGACATTGCACTGGAAGCATCAGATATTGCACTTATGAACGATAATATCGAAAATATTCCGTATCTTAAAAGACTTTCAAATTCAACAATTTCAACAATTAAAATAAATATTTCAATGTCAATGATAATAAATTTCTTTGCAATAGCACTCTCCGTCATGGGGGTTTTAAATCCCGTAACCGGCGCACTTGTACATAATGCAAGTTCAGTACTGGTAGTGTTAAATGCAGCCTTATTGTATGACAGAAAATTTATCTAGTTAATAATTTTGCCTTCTAAATTGCTCCCTGATAAACTAATTAATAAGTTGGGGGAGCAATTTATGCAGGCAATTAGAAAATTTTTTGAATTTGAAAAACATAAGACCAATTTCAAAACAGAGTTTTTAGCAGGCCTTACCAGTTTTATAACAATGGCCTACGTAATGATTGTAAACCCTAAAATCCTCTCTGCTGCAGGCATGGACTTTGGCGCGTCAATAACGGCAACTATTCTCATAACTTTTGTAGGCTGTCTCTTAATGGGTTTTTACGCAAAACTCCCCATGGCGGTCGCACCCTATATGGGGGAAAATGCCTTTATTGCTTATGTTGTTGTTCTTTCTCTTGGAATAAGCTGGCAGATAGCGCTCGGATGCGTCTTTTTGGCAGGCGCTTTCTTTTTTATACTCACTGCACTAAATATCCGGTCTTGGCTTGTAAACTCAATGCCAAAAAACCTTAAATACTCGTTTTCAGTCGGACTTGGGCTGTTTTTGACCTTTTTGGGACTCTTGCAAACGGGGATAATAAGACCAAACGGAACAGGGGCGCCGCTCCATGTAGGAAACTTGAGCGAACCTACAGTCATACTTGCCCTTTTAGGTTTTTTCATAATAGCTTTCCTAATGGTAAAAAAGGTGAAAGCAGCTATTCTCATAGGAATATTAAGCATAACTATTTTGGCAATTATACTTGGTTATGAAAAAATTCCTGAAAGTATTTTTTCTGCCCCTCCAAGCCTTGAACCTTTACTCGGTAAAATGGATATAGCAGGGGCGCTAAAATTTGAAAACCTGTACATAGTTTTTATTCTTTTCATTATGGTCTATGTTGACACCATGGGAACACTTATAGGAACATCGTACAGGGCAGGCCTGTTGGACGAAAACGGTAACCTGCCCGATATAAATAAGCCCATGTACTGCGATGCTGCAACTACCATGCTGGCAGGCTTTGTAGGGACTACAACCTCGGGTGCATATCTTGAAAGTGCCACAGGTATTGAAGCAGGGGGCAAATCAGGTCTCACGGCAATTACAGTCGGCTGTCTTTTCCTGTTGGGATTGTTCTTCGCCCCTCTTTTTCAGCTTGTACCGCCTTATGCTTACGGTCCCGCACTTTTAATTGTCGGTATGCTAATGATATCTACAATTAAAGAGATAAATTTTGAAGACATGAGCGAGTTTATACCTGCTTTTTGCACCATTATTCTAATGGTCTTTACGTATAATATAGGCATAGGTATGGCGGCAGGTTTTGCACTTTACCCGATTCTTAAGCTTATCTCGGGCAAAAACAAAGATAATAATCCTGCAATTTGGATACTTTGTGTCTTGTCACTAATATTCTTTGCTCTTTATCCTTATTAAACTTATCAAATTTATGTTAACATATGTAAAAAATATATATATTACTGTTCAAAAAAGTTTCTTTCAGGTTTTATAGCTTCACGTTAGGTATTATTATATGTTGATAAAGGAGAGAAGTAGTGAAAGTATTATTAAACACTCATCTTTTGGGCACTAAATTTAATGCAGGTACAAATTCTGTTAGAAATGTGCTCAAAACATCGCCGTACCCTATGGACAGCGTTTCATTTTCAGGCAATACGGGCAACAAGGAGAACAGAACAACAAGAGAGATGATAATAGACCCGGACGTAGCGAAAACTGTTGCAAACAGTCTTTCAACGTCAACTTCGGGCCATAGGGCAAAGTACAACACAACATACTTTAACAAGGACACTGTAAGGCTGACAGCGGCCGCAGCGGGACAATATGCTCTTGAAAAAGCAAGTGAAGACGGCAGAGACAGGGCTAAAATACTTATTGTAAGAGATACCAGACCGGAATCAAAAGAAGCTTCGGATATAACAGTCGATACCCTTATGGATATGGGCAATATCGACATTATAGAACTCGATGAAGCGACACCAACTCCCGCGGGGGCTGCTTATGCCCAAGAAATGGATGTGGATTTGGCTTTCTTATACTCGCCAAGTCACAACAACTGGGGTGATGCAGGCAGCAACTTTATGACAAAAGATGCAGCTATTGCACCTGCCGGTGTTACAGGCGAAATCGGCAAAAAAATGATTAAAATTGCAGAAGAACAACAATACGAAGTTAATCCTGAGGGAGTAAGTACAAAAGTTATTCACTCTGCTTATGATGTATACAAAAATAAACTGGAAAGCCTCGGTTTAATTGACTATGATGCAATCGCTAACGCCGGTATCTCTATATACTACGACGGCTTGAAAGGTACCGGTGAAAACTATGTACCCGTGCTTCTTGATGACTATGGTATTGAACATACGATAATTAATTCGGGAGATAAGCCCGGCCCTAACCCTATTGAAGATAACCTTAAAGAACTTAAGAGCGCAGTTGCTAATGACAGCAACTCAAGTAAAATAGGCCTTACAACCGATGGAGACGCCGACAGGTTTGGCTTTATTGACAGTGACGGAGCTTTCATATCTCCTAATGATGTAATTAAGCTTATAGGCTACCATTTGGCAGAAAATAAAGGTATAAAAGGAGACTTTATAAGAAGTCAGGGCACAACTTCTTCAATAGATATCATCGGTGAAAAATACGGAGTTAACACTCTGCAAACACCTGTAGGCTTTAAATACATCGCGGAAGATATTATTGATTTGAGAAAAGAAGGTAAAGACATCCTTGTCGCAGGTGAAGAATCAGGCGGATTAACAGTCCATGGACATATCCCCGAAAAAGACGGTATTGTTGCGCTTATGATTATGTTGGATTTACTTGCTGCAGAAAAATTAAAAGCAGGCAGGGCAGTGTCACTTACCGAGATACTTGAAAATATAGACAAAGACCTCGGGGCAGTTGTTAAAAACGTTGCAGTAAGTCAAAAATTGTCTGATGAAACAGGGGAGAAAGACAAAAAAGCTATTTTGGAAAGAACCGAATTATTGTTAGATGATGCAGCATTCGGGTTCCACAAAAATAACTACTTCCCTTATGATATAAATGTTGAAAAAAGTGCCGATGTGGCCAGAGAAATGGAAGAATACAGGAAAGGCGGCGACGGTGTAAAGCTTTATTTTAACGATACCAGCAGCCGCTCATCAGTGCTGGTAAGAGCAAGCGGTACAGAACCTAAAATAAAAGCTTACATCGAAGCAATAGGTTCTACAAAAGAAGAGGCAGAAAAAACGTATAAAAATTTAAAAGCAGGTGTAGATAAACTTTTCACGGTTTAACAACATACTTTTACACACGAAATATGACCTTCGAAATACCGGAGGTCATATTTTTTATTTTTATCTCGCCGTTACTTCATCCAGAGAGGCAAAAGGGTTATCGGGTCAGTGTCCCTCTTAAGAAGCTCGCCATTCAAAGAAAGTATACAAAACTCGAGTGCAAATATCTTAACACCCTCAAGGAGATGGCCGCCATAGCAACTGCCTTCACGATCTGAAACAGTAATATGCAGATGACAAAACGGTTTGTCCTCCTTTAGGGAGACATTTCCGGTTAAACTTGCAATCTCAAAAGGAGCCTTGTGTTCAAGTTCCATACTTTGAACATACTTCTTTGTATTTTGGTCATAGTATCCGAGTTTTATGTTTTGAACAGCGCCGATAGCTTGCACTATACCGACTTTTATATCGTTTTCCACACAAAAGGTATTTATTGTAGACAGAAGATCTGCATCATAATCGCCCCTGCCGACATAAACATCTTTTATTGAATATTTATTTGCCCACATATAAATCTCCTATATCATACGCCTTACGAGTTATACGGCGCAAGGGATTCTTCGTATATCGCCGTAACAATTTCTCTCGTATTTTCACCCGGCACCAAAGATAAAAGAAGTCCCAAAGAAGGAGTATTGTAGGCCAAATCAACAAGTCTGGGTATATCCTCTTTTGAAAAACCTTCATCTTGAAGCTTTGACTTGAGGCCAAGACTGAAAAGCCACTGTTCTATTTTAACAGCAAACTCCTGCGCATCTTTACATGGTTCTTTTATGACAGAACTAAATATATCGCAAATAGTATCCGGTCTTTCCTTAAAAATATGCCTTAAAACCGCAGGTAAGAGCATAGCCAAGCCTAAGCCATGAGACAGTTCGTGCTTTATTGCACTCAAAGGATGTTCAAGGGCGTGTGTATAGTGCAAGAGGCCGTTATCAAAGCTCACACCGCCCAATAGAGCAGCATATGAAAGAAAATAGCGCGCCTTTAAATCCGAAGGGTTTTGTATAACCTTGGGTAAATACTCTGCCACAAGCCTGATGGTCTCTTTTGCAAGCGTAATTGAATAAGGAGAAGCAACCTTGCTTGTCGAAGCTTCAACAACGTGGTTTACGGCATCTATAGAGACATAAAGTGTCTGCTCGGGAGACAGTTTTGTCATAAGAGCAGGGTCGTCAATTGAGGCAAAGGGATAAATACAATCATATACAATTGCGGGTTTAAAATCCTTCTCCGGAATTGTAACTACCGCAACACGATTACCCTCGGTACCTGTTCCATGAGTAAGGTTTATGGCTACCACAGGAACTGCGTCAGTCGGCACAAACTCATAATTGTATAGTTGGGTACAATTCTTATCCGGGTACTTGAGTAAAATAGCGGTAGACTTTCCTGCATCTATAGGCGAACCGCCGCCTATTGCAATAACTGCTTTTGCCCCGAACTCAGAAGCTGTCTTAACAGCTTCATCCACCTGATGAGTTGTAGGGTTGGGAAGAACTTTATCGTAGTTAATATATGCAACCCCATTCTCGTTTAGAGCTTTTTCCACATAGTCCCAAGCACCCGTAGACTTATATGCATTACGGCCAGAAACAACTATCACTTTGTCTATATTTTTCTCTTTTAAGCTTTTAACAATGTCGCCAATCTTTGAAATAGCGCCCACGCCAAAGTAAACATTATTTCTAACTCTGATTTCCTTGACTTCGTCAATTTTAATGTCGTTTTCCCACATTTCTCTATCCTCAACAATCTATCTTCGGTATTTCATTTTAATTATACCACGTCATAATGGTGGAGGATCTCGTATAACACTCGAACTTTTTTCTTCCATGGAAAAGCTATATCATAGCCTGTTAAAAAGTTGCAATGCTTATCTAATCGAGCAATTTTTAAGAGTATTATCAAGCACCTGAAAAAACCCCGTAAATCATGATTTCGAGTTTCATGCCCCTGTATAAAGATACACTGAAATATAATCCAAAACGCCGACACATAGGGAATAAAGCCTGCGAAGCTTTCTCCTTTATGCGGATAAAAATAATTTTTTCTTTGCTTGCATTCTAAATTCAAAACCAGTATAATCAAAGCACTATTTAAAAGGAGCCTAGTCTACATTTTGAGAAATTTTGTGGTTATTTTGTTACTTGTTCTCGGCTTTTTTGGTTATAGATTTTTCTTCTCCGATGATTTACCCAAGGAAAATTTGTGCGGGAAAACATTTGTGGGTGAATATATTGAAAAAAACACATCTAACCCCGCAAAAATGAGAAGCATTACAAAAAGAAATATGCTTGACTGTAGGGCTGCGGCTTCGGACATTTCGCTCTACGACGGTCTGGGCAGCAAGGAAGACCGCTGTGGGTATGTGATGTATAATCTTGTTTTTACGACCGAGATGTACGCGCATTCGCTCAATATGGTCGGCAAGAAACAGGCGGCGGGGGACGAGATTGATAAATCTTTGGGTTTTTTGAAGAAAATGACTTGTACTCCAAATGAGAAAGTAAAAAGAGGCTTACTTGACCCTAGTCTTGAGCTTCTACAGAGGCTTCATCCTGACTATCGCTGACATTTCCCTGCGTGGTCGAGCCTTTTTTGAGCAGCAAAAATAGCAGCACAAGGGCGAAAATAATTGAGCCGAATTTGTTAAAAGGGTCAAACTAAGTCGGGACGTCCCCCAAAAAGCCCTCGTACATTTCGTTTTTTCTTTTCCAAACTAGCCAAAAGTTTTTTATGGCCGTAAATGTGAACATCAAAAGAGTCATGACCACAGATATGTAATGGCTCTCACAGATGTCAAACCACCGTCTTTTGGTGCTCAGCAATGTTAAAAAAGCCAAGACGTAAGAGATGAACACGCAGGATACATAAAACTCGGTGAAGATTGCCCCGAAAAAGCTAAGGAAGACGATGGCACTTTGCAAGACAAAAAGGTTGAGTAGATATGTTTTTCGCCCTATTCTGCCGCTTTTAGAAAATAATATATTGTTCCAAACATAAGTCAGAGGTGCTTTCAACCTGCTGTTTCTCATTTTAATATCCTACACTAATTAACTTTATCAAACTTTTATAAAGGCTGTTGCATTATTAAAAAAGACCCCCATAATGAGCTCTTTTTTAATAATGGTGGGCGATACTGGATTTGAACCAGTGACCCCTTGCGTGTCGAGCAAGTGCGCTACCGCTGCGCCAATCGCCCATTATACCGTATTTATTTTTCAACTCTACGAGCGCACCCCCATTGGAGTTTGGCTCAACTTGCCATTTAGGCAACTCTCGCAGGAACTTTAAAAGATTCTTTTGTGTCTGAATGGGGTCCCTGCCAATCGCC
>Ga0153940_1000267_pt1 | contig 30503 bp, 23 predicted proteins | sample TSNJ024MetaG_FD_104736 | JGI IMG/M metagenome (GOLD analysis project Ga0153940, IMG submission 104736) | Attine ant fungus gardens microbial communities from New Jersey, USA - TSNJ024 MetaG | ecosystem: Host-associated > Fungi > Mycelium > Unclassified | place: USA: New Jersey, Brendan T. Byrne...
AGAATTTTATTAGGATTGACACTTATTATGTCATGCTGTTTTGTTGCAAATGCACAGTTTGGAAAAATTAAAATCGATAAAGCTGTAAATGCTGTTTCTAAGGGTGTAAAATCTTTTACTTTATCAGATGCAGAGTTAAAAGGATATGCAGACGAAGCTACAAAGTGGGAAGATGAACACAACCACTTGTGCAAAACTACCGATGAGTATGAGAATACTAAAGCATATGCTGTACGCCTTGAAAAAATTATGGCAAATGCTCCTGCTGATTTGATAAAAGAAATGAACTTAGATATTAAAGCTTATCATGTTACTGATGTAAATGCTTTTGCCCGTCCAAACGGCGCTATCCGTATTTTTACTTCTTTAATGGATTTGATGACAGATGATCAGATTTTGGCTGTTATAGGTCATGAGATAGGTCATGTAGTGAATAAGGATTCTAAAGATGCTTTTGTAAATGCTCTTCGGACATCCGCCTTTAAAGATGCAGCCGGTGCAGTAGGAGGGAATACAGTTTCTACCCTTACCGACTCACAATTGGGTGATTTGGCTGAATCTTTAAGTAATGCGCAATATTCTCAAAAACAAGAGAATGGAGCTGATGATTATGGATATGAATTTTTGAAAAGATGTGGCAAAGATGCTTCTAATATGGCTTCCTCATTGGGTGTATTATTAGCCTTACAAGAAGAGGCAGGAGCACCCGAAAACAGCAAATTTAATAAGTTATTTTCCAGCCATCCTGATTTGAAAAAACGTATAGAAAGATTGAATAAAAAATAATAATCTTAGATAAGACATCAAACTGGAAGGAAAAGCTAAACGGTAACAGCAGGATCATACAACAAAAACCCGGCCTGTGATATCACAGGCCGGGTTGGATTATCTTATTTGTAAGGGCATTATCTCCTCATCTTAGGCATCTTGCCACCCTTCATCTGTGTCATCATCTTCATCATCTTACGGGTTTCGTCAAACTGCTTAATCAGCTTATTCACCTCTTGTATAGATGTACCGCTACCTTTGGCAATACGCTGGCGACGGCTTCCGTTCAGGATTTCAGGCTGAGACCTTTCTTTCGGTGTCATGGAGTAGATGATAGCCTCGATACTTTTGAAGGCATCATCATCAATGTCCAGATCCTTGATTGCTTTACCCACTCCCGGAATCATGGAAGCAAGGTCTTTCAGGTTACCCATCTTCTTTATCTGTTGTATCTGTCCGATAAAGTCGTTGAAGTCGAACTGGTTCTTTGCAATCTTCTTTTGCAGGCGGCGCGCTTCTTCTTCATCATATTGCTCCTGTGCCCTTTCCACGAGTGAAACGATGTCACCCATACCGAGGATACGGTCGGCCATACGTTCAGGATGGAATACATCGAGTGCATCCATCTTCTCGCCTGTACCCACGAATTTAATCGGCTTATCCACTACCGAACGGATAGACAGCGCAGCACCACCACGGGTATCACCATCCAGCTTGGTTAATACAACTCCGTCGAAGTTGAGCCTGTCGTTAAATTCCTTGGCGGTATTTACAGCATCCTGCCCTGTCATGGAGTCTACCACAAAGAGGATTTCGTCAGGTTTCACAGCGTCTTTTACCGCTGTTATCTCCTTCATCATCTCCTCATCTATAGCCAGACGTCCGGCGGTATCTATAATTACAAGGTCATTCCCGTTTTGCTTGGCAAACCTGATCGCATTCTGAGCTATCTGCACCGGATTTTTATTATCATCTTCCGAATATACAGGAACTTCTATCTGCGTACCCAGTATCTTCAACTGCTCGATAGCAGCAGGACGATAAACGTCTCCGGCCACAAGCAAAGGATTTTTACCTTTCTTCGATTTCAGCAATTTAGCCAGCTTACCCGAGAAAGTAGTCTTACCCGAACCCTGAAGACCCGACATAAGTATAACAGCCGGGGAACCTTTCAGATTGATATCGGTTGCCGTACTTCCCATCAGGGCAGCCAGTTCGTCATGAACGATTTTCACCATCAACTGTTCAGGCTTCACGGCCGTAAGCACATTCTGTCCTAATGCCTTTTCCTTAACGGTTTCGGTAAACTGCTTGGCTGTTTTGTAGTTTACGTCGGCATCGAGTAATGCACGGCGTACATCTTTCAGCGTTTCGGCAACGTTTATCTCGGTGATCTTACCCTCACCTTTCAGGATTTTAAACGAACGTTCTAATCTATTACTTAGACTTTCAAACATATTATTGTTGTTATTTATTATCAATGTTATATGGGAGCACAAAGATATAAACTTTTGCTATAAAGTGAAAAACTGATTGTGCTTTTCTTACCATGCATAATTATATGAATATGCCAAACAATATCAGAAATCTTTATTCCCCAGCTTTGGTTCCGGCAATCTACACTTCAATTCGGTTAACAGTAAACAACTTGTATCGCATATCTTGCCTGCTCCTATCTCATTTAATAATACATTTATCTTTTTCATTATTCTATCCAAACATTGTATATTTACGTTTCATAAAACTCTCTCAGTATATATATAAAGATTTTCGTTTCTGATGTCGTCACTTTGGAATCCGTGGCATGGTTGCCACAAAATAAGCGCAGGTTGTCTCAATTGCTACATGTACCGTGGCGATGCCAGACGTGGTGTAGACAGCACCATAGTTAAGCAGACTAAGGACTTCGACAAGCCGGTAAAGAAAAAACGAAACGGAGAATATAAAGTTCCTCCCGGCGAAGATGTCTTTACCTGCTTCACTTCCGACTTCTTCCATGCCGATGCGGACGAATGGCGGCCCGAGGCATGGAATATGATGCGTGAGCGCAGCGACCTCAGCTTTTTGATGATAACCAAACGAATCGACAGATTACAGATAGGCTTGCCCGACGATTGGGGAGACGGATACGACAATGTGACTATAGCCTGCACGGTAGAGAATCAGGACAGGGTCGATTACCGTTTACCTATCTACAAGAAAGCCCCGATTAAGCACAAGATAATCATCTGTGAACCCCTGTTAGAAAGGGTAGACCTGAAGCCTTATGATATAGGTTCATGGGTGGAGCATGTCACTGCCGGAGGAGAATCGGGAAAGGACACGCGGGTATGCGATTTCGACTGGATAATGGAAATACACGACCTCTGTGTAGAAAACGATATCTCTTTTTGGTTCAAACAAACAGGGACGAATTTTATTAAAGACGGGAAATCGTATACGATACCTCGCCGGATGCAGCATTCACAGGCGAGGAAAGCCGGAATAGATTATAAGAAGTACATTGGGAAAAGATAAACATTTAAAATATCTTTTCCTTTCGTTAGTTAACAAATAATCGCCTAAATTTGTTATCTATAAAAAACAGAGAAAAATCCGCGTGTCAAAATATACCGGAGAAAATAAAGAACAACAATGACAGACCAACTAAAAGAAATAGTATACTCGAAAGATGCGATTGAATTCGTGACTGTAGCCGTGCAGTATTGTGCTTTTCTGGAAAATTTCAATGAAATCACGGAAACAGAACTGACCGACAAACTGACAAAGATTCTCCCCCTGCTATATCTGAAAGCAACCCTTGTTCCGGAAACAGATACGGTAAATGATGAAGAACCGGAGATAACAGTTACGGAAGACATATACAATTTTATCACTTCCAAATTATACAATGTATATGTAAATAACGATACATACCTCGAAGTATTTCTTCAGGATATGAAATATAGTGAAACGCCTATATCGGCGAGTATAAGTGAGGACCTTGCGGACATCTATCAGGATACAAAGAACTTTATCACCATATTCGAACGGGGTATTACCGAAAATATGAATGACGCCCTCTATGTATGTATGGAAAACTTCAAATCATACTGGGGACAAAAGCTTGTGAACGTGTTACGGGCATTGCATTCGATAAAATACCCGACTGAACCGGATATACTCGGAGACGAAGACCTTGAACAGACTGATAGTGAAGAATTATGGTAAGAACAATTTCAAAAGAAGAATTATCCGTAATGCCAATGGAAAAATTCGAAGGGCGGATAATTGTTGTACAAAGTGAAAGTGAGGCTGAGAAAGCCGCTGCTTATCTCAAAAAACAAACGGCTATCGGGTTCGATACTGAAACCCGTCCTGCTTTTCGTAAAGGTGTATCCCATCAGATTGCATTGATGCAGTTATCAACTGATGACACCTGTTTCCTTTTTCGGCTGAACATAATCGGACTGCCCGATTGTCTGGCAGATATACTTATCGATCCGGCAATAAAAAAAATAGGGCTCTCCCTGAAAGACGATTTTTCAGCCATACATAAGCGGAATGCGGCCTTCGTTCCGTCTAATTTCATTGAACTCCAGTCTTTTGTGAAAAGTTATGGTATTGAAGATAATGGCCTGCAACGTATTTATGGCATACTTTTTGAAAAAAGAATATCGAAAGGTCAGCGCCTGTCAAATTGGGAAGCGGATGTACTATCCGATGCACAGAAAATGTATGCTGCCATTGATGCATGGGCTTGCCTTAGAATATACAATGAATTGAAAGTAAGGGAAAAAACAGCCCCCTGATCCTCAAGCGGGACTTACAGAGAGACTAAGAGGTAAAATGAAGAGTCAAGGATTGTTTTTTTCCAATCTTTGAATAATGAAATTTTTAAATCTTGAAATTAATCACATATGGCATTCATAGATTATTATAGCATATTGGGCGTATCCAAGACAGCCAGTGCGGACGATATCAAAAAATCGTACCGCAAACTGGCCAAAAAGTATCATCCTGATATCAACCCAAATGATGAAGAAGCAAAAAAGAAGTTCCAGCAGATAAACGAAGCTAACGAAGTGCTTTCCGATCCCGAAAAGCGGAAGAAATATGATGAATACGGCGAAAACTGGAAGCACGCCGAAGAATACGAAAAAGCCCGTCAGCAGCAATCACAAAATGGTGGTTTTGCCGACTATGGCAGCTTTGGCGGTTTCGGGGGAGGTTCGTATAGTTTCGGAGGAGAGGATGAAGGCGGATTTTCCGATTTCTTCGAATCGCTGTTTGGAGGACGAAGATCTTCGTCGGGTAGCAGCCGTCAAAGTAGAGGGTACAGAGGACAAGACTATACCTCGGAACTGCATTTAAGCCTGCGCGATGCATCTGAAACCCATAAGCGCACACTCACTTTGAATGGTAAGAACCTGCGCATAACCATTCCTGCCGGAGTGTCCGACGGACAGGTAATAAAACTTGCAGGACAAGGAGCAGCGGGTAAAAACGGCGGGCCGAATGGCGACCTATATATTACATTTGTTATAGAAGAAGATCCTAAATTTAAACGGGTAGGAAACGATTTATATACCAATGCCAACCTGAATCTGTACACAGCTATTCTTGGCGGAGAAGAGACAGTAGACACCTTCACCGGAAAAGTAAAACTGAAAGTAGCGGCAGGGACTCAGAATGGAACAAAAGTAAGATTGAAAGGCAAAGGATTTCCCGTTTACAAGAAAGACGGACAGTTTGGAGACCTTATCATAACATACTCGATAGAGATACCGGTCAATCTGAATCATGAACAAAAGGAATTGTTCGAAAAGCTAGCGAAGTCTTAACCCTAAAGTATCAACGTTATGACATCAGAATTAATCATCATACAGGAGTATTGCATACAGAATCAGGTGGAGCCCGACTTTATCGTACAACTCGAAAATGAAGGGCTTATACAAGTCAGTATTGTCGGGAACGAGCGCTATATACATATCTCCCAGCTAAAATACCTCGACCAGTATGTGCGGTGGTATTACGACCTATCAATCAACGTGGCGGGTATAGACGTTATCCGGAACCTGCTGGACAAGATAGATGACATGCAGGAAGAAATACACCGTTTGAAAGAACAGCTAAGGCTAATAGACTGATATATGAAACACCTATTCCTGCTTATAAGCGTATTTGCAATCGCAACTTATGCTTTCTCACAAAATGATGTGCTAAGAAATGATATAGCAAAAATTATCGGAGGCAAACGGGCTACTGTCGGAGTTGCATTGATAGTCGATGGAAAAGACACATTGACGGTCAATAACGATTTCCATTATCCGACACAGAGCACTTACAAATTTCATTTGGCTCTGGCTGTCCTCGACTATCTCAATAAGAACAACCTGTCGCTCGATCATAAAATATTCATTCGTAAAGCTGAACTCTTACCCGGTACCCATAGCCCTCTGAGAGACGATTATCCCGATGGAAACATCGAATTACCGGTTAGCGAAATCTTAAAATATACAGTTTCCCTGAGCGATAACAACGGATGTGACATCCTGTTCCGCTTTGTGGGCGGCACCTCCGCAGTAGACCGGTATATAAGAAACCTCGGATTTTCCGATTTTGCCATTGCCGCCACCGAAGAAGAAATGCATGGCCCGTGGGAAGTACAATATACCAACTGGAGTACTCCTCTTACAGCTGCACGGGTATTGGAAAAATTCAGGACAGGCAATATACTGCCTCAACATTTCTACGACTTTCTGTGGAATGCCATGGTGGATACTGCAACCGGACCGAAGAAGATCAAAGGCCTGCTCCCTCCGGGAACGATTGTCGCTCATAAGACAGGCTCATCTTTCCGCAATGCCGAGGGGCTGAATGCCGCGGAAAATGATATTGCAATCATCCGGTTGCCTGATGGCCGTTATTATTCACTTGCCGTTTTTATCGCAGATTCGATGGAAGACGAAGCCACGAATATGCGGATGATAGCAGAAATATCGAAGGCTGTATATGACTCCCTTACAAAATAGGCATGAGAAGCAGCAGATTTATCTGATAGCGCCCTGCGGACATATATCCGCACATTTCCGGCACAGGATACATTCGCTTGAACTTATTTTCTTCCCTTTCGAGATATAATTTACTACATCCACGTCCATCGGACAATTACGGTTGCAGGAACCGCAAGAGGTGCATTCGTTTCCGGAAGGACTTACCTTTATCAAAGCGATGCTTGTCTGCGCTTTCATAACCAGTGACACCGGACAGACGATTTTGCAAAAGGCACGTTTCTTCCTGAATTTGAAAGCCAGGATAACAGCGACAAGATAGTAAAGACCATTGCCTGCAAGGAACCAGATCAGAGCCCCGGGCTTTCCACCGTGCACAATACCTCCATCTTCATTTATATGATTCGTCTGCCAATCGTAACCCAGCAGAATAAAAGCTACAGGTATCAATATAGAAGCAATAAATACCAGATAACGCATACGGGTATATTTGACCGGAATCTTACGGTTTTCTTTTATCGGCAACCATTCCAGAATAGCGGCTGTCCAGCAAGCCCAGCCACAGAAACCTCGTCCCCAGATCAACGGGCCGATAATCTTGGCAATGGCATAATGCACCAGTACCCGGATAAATAGTCCGGTAGAAATAAATAATAATATATAAAACACATTCTCTTCCAATTGCAGATTCTCCCGTTGCATGACTCCCAAAAAGAGAAGAAACACCGGTGAAATCATTAAAATAGTAATACGGCGTCCCAGATCTTTATTCTTCCCCTCTAGCCTGGACGCAATCAACGAACCTATCGTAATCCAGCCGCCAATCCAGGGAAAAATAATGCGGAAGCCCCACCAGCCTAAAGAGAATCCGAGTAAAAGCCCGATAAGTAAAGGAACAAAATGTTTGAATTTCATACATTAAATTTTAATAGATTAATAGAGCCAACAATAATCCAGAGACAAAGCCTAAAGTAAAAGCAATCCTATTCATATGATAATTGTTTCTTGATTTGAGGCAAATATAGACCGTATAGAAACAGTTTCAAAAGTTCTGTGACAGACAGCAATAAATGTGACAAACAGCTATGTCTGCCCATCATAAGCCAGTTATAATAAAATATAAGCTTATTATCCCGCGATACGGGTACGGATGAGTCTTGTGTAGGTGCGCGATACGGGAACTTCGTCCTTTGTATATCTCAGTTTTAGCTGGAATCCTAACGAATTTCCTGTGACTGAAACGACTTGTGCTATGTTCACCATGAAAGCCCGGTGGCAGCGTACGATGTCAGGATAAGATTGCAGGTCTGTCTCTATCTGACTGATGGTAGCCCTGAGTTGTTTTTGTTTTACAATATTGTTTTCCTGATAATAAAATGTAGTATAGTTCCCCGATGACTCGATGTAAAGGAGTGTCTCAGGATTGAAACTAACGGAGTCTTTTGTAGTGCCACTCAATGTAATTATGCCGGAGTTAGCTGGCAAAGCCTGCTGATTCGCAGCCAAACGTTCGAGCAGCCTGTTGTTACTCTCTTTTGCCTCACGCAGATTCCGTTTCAGTGCATTATTCTGTATAAAGAATGATATGACAATAGTAGGAACCAACCCGACCATAAATGTAGCAACCACATAGAAGGTAAAAACGGATAGAAGTATCTCCGGCTCTCTATGCCTGATAGAAATATCAAACAAAAAATTACCAATACTGATAGTCAATATTATAATCAGTTTATTCAGTGTATTCCTCCATGTAGTCCAACAGGCAGGGTTATAGAATTTTTTGAATATCGCAGGAAATACATAAGTCACGATTGAAGTACATGCTGCCGTCACCAGAGAATACCCTCCTATTATCAACCATTTATTAAATTCACCTTGTAGCTGGAAAGGCTGGAACAAAGCGAGTAACAGAAAGACAGCAATAAATGCCACGACAATAGTCTGCCACGGCTTTTCACTGACCGGATACGGCTGTTTTAAATATCTAATTATTCTACTCATCTGTATAATATAAACAGTAATATGCTTTAAAAAAATGCCTGAAAATAGTCCTAAAAATTGGAACGAGCAAAATTTAGACAGGCTCTAAAATAAGGATTTTGTATCTTTGCCATTCTCAAATTAAAATACTCTTATGAAAGAATATAAAATACTCTTTGTCTGTCTCGGAAATATCTGCCGCTCTCCCGCCGCCGAAGGCATTCTCAAAAGAATGGTCAGGGAGCAGCGACTCGAAGATAAAATATCTGTCGATTCGGCAGGGACATCAGGCTATCACGATGGCGACCTGCCCGACCACCGGATGAGACAGCATGGCGCACGCAGGGGCTATAAGTTCGATTCGCTGTCACGCAGGTTTACAAGCCGGGATTTTGACCGGTTTGATGTCATACTGGCTATGGACGACAGCAATTACCATAATATTATGCGCCTTGCTCCTGATTTGGAATCGGAAAAGAAAGTGTACCGCATGGTAGATTTTTCGAACCGATTCGGTCACGACCATATCCCCGACCCTTATTATTCGGGTGCTGACGGTTTCGAACTAGTCCTCGATTTACTGGAAGACGCCTGTGAAGGATTATTGGATAAACTGAAGAAAAATGAACTGTAATCAGTTCACTTTATCTATCTCCCCTCCTTCAAAAAAGTTGATTATGTTCTTTGCCACTTCCTGTTCCATATCCAGGCGGGCGGCATATGTCTTTGTTCCGGCATGAGGGGAAAGCACGACATTATCCAACCCGATAAGTTCCTGTGGAATTTTCGGTTCGTTTTCGTACACATCCAGCCCGGCAGCATATATTGTCCCGGCCTGTAAGGCCTTAGCCAGAGACTGAGCATCTACCAGCTGCCCGCGGGCGGTATTGATAAGAATAGCTGAACTCTTCATCTTATTCAATTCCCGTTCTCCTATCAGGTGGTACGTTTCGGTTGTTGCAGGCGCATTCAGCGATACAATGTCGGATTCTTTGAGCAATGTATCGAAATCTACATACACCGCGCCGTATTTCTCTTCCACCTCTTTAGGCAAGGCATGCCTGTTGTGATAGATAATTTTCATTCCCGAAGCCACTGCGCGGCGGGCTATCGCCTGCCCGATACGTCCCATACCGTATATGCCGAGTGTCTGCCCATAGATAGGCATGCCCAGATCGCCATACAGACTCCAGTCGAGACGCACTCCATTATGCAGCTTATGATTGTAATAGGCTACCTTGCGGGCAGTTGACATCATCAGGGCAAAGCATAACTCCGCGGTCGGTTCCAGCACCGATTGCGGAGTGTTGGTCACCGTAATACCTTTTGTTGCTGCGTAAGCGGTATCTATATTGTTGTATCCCACGCCATAATTAGCTATCAGCCGCAGTTTTTTCCCCGCATCTATCATTTCTTCATCGGTCTGAAATGAGAAATTAGGAACAAAAGCATCCGCATCTGCTATCCGTTCCAGTATTTCTATCCTCGTAAACAATTGTTTTTCGGGATATATAACTTCATATTTTCCTTCGAGGGAAGCAAATCCTTCTCTTACGAAGTTGTGCCCCATCAATATCTTCTTCATGCTGTTACCTTTTTATAGGATTCCTTTTTCTATAAGCATTTCCCGTACTTTCATCCAATCCACGTAGGGCCTGCCGGCCTCGGGATCATCCGTAATCAGCGGACAGCCCAGATTGGCATCGTCTATATAGAGATGTCCGTAAGCTTTTGGCGAAGAAGTCCAGAATCGCTGTGTAGGATTTTTCTGTATGCCATATAACGGGATATTATTATCGGCAAACCATTGTACAGCTTCGGTCAGTACATTTTCTTCTACCACGACTTCCTGTCCGTCTACTTTCTTTTTTTTCTTACGGTCGCTCCGCATCGAAAAAAGGATTAGTTTGTGACCTTTTTCCGTCAGTTCTTTCAGAACAGGCACTGCTCCTATATCTTTCCCTATTTTGGGAAATTCGTGCGATACGCATGTACCGTCAAAATCCAGACATATATCCATAATTGTATTTGTATGTAATAATATTCATTTTTTAGTTACAGGTTATGACTCGCAACTGTTTTGTTAAAATCTGACAAAGTTGACAACTTTTCAGTAAACAGTAAACAATTAGCAATTAACAACCCGTAAGATGTAAAAACTTTGCGCCTTTGCGTCTTTGCGTGAAACAAAACAGGGTGCCAGCCAACCCGTAACTTTTTACTCACTGCTTACTACTTGTTAAAATCTGACAACCAACGGTCACAGGAGCGTAGCGTATGTAAACTTGACAACTTTTCCTGCTTTTTTACTTTTTCCCAATCTTTAAATTCCTAAACATTAAATTTTTAAATCCTTCCAGATCTTTCAAAGAGCTATCGGCTAAAAGCAATATATAGATAAAATTATATAGATAAAGTAACGCCCAGCCTTTAAATATTAGCGCGCATTACTAATCGATATTATTGTTCAAACGTCATACGGTACACATTTGTTTCCTTCTGTGTGAAATTCAAAGACTGATAAAGCTTATTAGCCGCTATACGTGAAGGATTAGAGGTCAGCATCAACGAATCAACACCTAACGATCTTGCAAAGCTTATCGCATGTTCTACAAGTAATCTGCCTAAGCCCTGCCCGCGGTATGAATCGTCAACTACAACATCCTCGATCCATGCCTTTGCCCCTGTCGGGCTTTTATATACGCCCACAGTAAGCATTCCGGCAATATTCCCACCATCGGTAATAAAGAACAGATGACTGTTATCTGAAGCCAATAACTCCCTATAATATGACTCTGTCAAATGAATCGTACCGGAAGAGATTAATGTCCCGGTAAGTTTTTGTACAGCCTTAAATCCTTCCTGCGTAAACTCTCTGATCTCCAAAATTTTCATAATCGAATAATAATCCGGGCAAATGAAGATACCTGTTTTCCTCCGCCTGATTAATTTATAAAAAACAGAAACCCAGACTGTAAAGCCCGAGTTTCATATATCTTTAACATGACAGAACAAACTTATTTGTTGTCTATCTTCTCTGTAGTACCTTTTATATCATCTTCAAGGCCGTTTACCCCGTCTTTGAAGTTCTTGACGCCTTTTCCGATACCTTTCATAAGTTCAGGAATTTTCTTTCCTCCGAATAATAATAAAACAACGATGGCAATGATAATAATCTCTCCGGTTCCAAGGTTGCCTAGAAATAATAATGTGTTCATCTGGTTTATCTCAATTATATTTACTTATTAAATAATTAGTTTACTAAAGTAGTCAGAATAATATTATTCCAGTCATTTTTTTGCATTTTTTATATTCAAATCGCGTCAAATCACTGGTCACCGTTATTTAAAGTGATTATAGATGCTGACCGGCCATCATAATTTAATAAAGAAGTGGCTGTCTCAAAAGTAATATTGTGCTAGCAAAGTATTACTTCCTATTGTCATTGGCTCCGCTTCGCTCTGCCGAACGTTGTTTCTGAACGGAGTGAAGAATCTCGACCCTAAGAAACGAGATGTTTCACTCCGTTCAACATGACAACCAACGGTCACAGGAGCGTAGCGTATGTAAATAGATAGTGAAAAATACTTTTGAGACAGCCACTTCTCTCACCTGTTTATTATTTAATTACTCTTTTGATAACGCAATGTTTGATTTGGCTTTGATATAGACGGCGCAACAGATTCGTCGGATGTGCCCCAGTCTTTGTTCGGATTGCTTCCCAAAACGAACTTTATATCAGCCCCGTTCTTTATGTCGTCATAGGTTATATAAGTCTTGTTATACTCCTTTCCGTTGAGGGTCATAGACTGGATATAGACATTCTGTTTGCTGTAATTCTCTGTAGTCATGGATATTTTCTTTCCATTACCGAGAGTCATCTCTACAGCTTCAAGTCCCGGAGAACCGATAGCATAGATATTGCTCGACGGACAAGTGGGATAGAAGCCCATACAGTTGAAGATATACCATGCCGACATCTGTCCGCAATCATCATTCCCGCTTAACGCATCAGGTTTGTTTCCGTAGAAGGTATCCAGTACGTAACGTATCTTTTCCTGTCCTTTCCATGGCTGTTTCACATAATTGTAAAGATATAGTATCTGGTGGCAAGGCTCGTTGCCATGCCAGTATGCCCCAATCCGTCCCTGTATATCGTGCGCCCCCGGGATATCATCCGGCAACTCCATTGTGAACATAGAATCGAGACGCTGGGCAAATATCTCATTCCCTCCCATTTCATTGATATATCCTTGTACATCCTGAGGCACATACCATGTGTACTGATATGTGAATCCTTCGGTAATATCACCCCAACCGTGTACCGAGCCCGGCCCGGTATAAGCGACTGCATCGAAAGGTGTACGCCATTCTCCATGAGAGTCGCGTCCCCGCATAAATCCGGATTCGGGATCTATCAGGTTCTGATAAGCCAGCGAACGGTTCAGGAAGTATTTGTAGTCTTCTTCTTTACCCAATTTTTTTGCGGCCATAGCTACACAGTAATCATCATAAGCATATTCCAATGTCTTGGATACAGATTCCCGTTCCTTATCGAATGGCACCCAGCCCAACGCGGTATATTCAGGCAGGCAATCGTAGTTAGGATTCATCGCAGTCCTTTTCATCGCCTGATAAGCCCGTTCGTAGTCGAACCCTTTCACATCTTTTACAATGGCATCAGCAATAGCGGACACCGCATGATAGCCTATCATACACCATGTTTCATTTCCATAGAAAGACCAGATAGGCAGCATATGCTCCACACTCTGGTCGTAATGCGCCAGCATTATCGGCATTACGTTCAGGGTTTATGAGATTGAGTAGCGGATGATGGGCACGATAAGTATCCCATAGAGAGAATACTGTATAATTGGTGAATTTATCGGCCTGATGTATATTCGAGTCATGTCCCCTGTAATTATTGTCCGCGTCCTGATAAACAAAAGGATGCAGAGACGCATGATAAACCGAAGTATAGAATGTTTCGAGCTGCTCTTTTGTGCCTTTGGCCTTGAATTTACCAAGTTCCTTTGCCCATAATATTTCACCTTGTTTCTTGAGATTTTCGAAATTTTGATTATCGAGTTCTTTCAGATTTGTATATGCGCCTGAGGTTCCTGTAGATGATATGGCGACCTTCACTTCTATCCCGGCTCCGTCTTTTGCATCAAAATCGAGCCATCCTATGATTTTATTCCCATAGGCAACACGATCGCTCCGGAAACGCTTTGTATCATAGATAACAGGCTTGCCGTCCTGCATAATACCCGAACGGGCAAATGGTTTGGAAAATCTGGCTACGAAGTAGACATAGCGCTCAGGGCCCCATCCATTCACGAGTTTGAAACCACAGATAGTAGAATCGTTCTCTATACGGAGTTGCGACCATGCTGTTTTGAACCATTGTACATGATCCATATCCACCATAACAAAGGCACTGTCTGTCTTAGGGAAAGTAAACTTGAATATCCCCGAGCGCATACCGGAGGTCATCTCAGCCTTCACATTATAGTCCAGCAAATCAACTCCGTAGTAGTTTGGAGAAGCCCATTCTCTTTCATGGCTGTATCGTGAACGGTAGCCCTCATCGGGATTTTCGTGTGTACCCGGTGTAAATTTCTTTTCTCCCGTACCGGGAATAAAAAGGAAGTCTCCAAGATCGGGAATCCCCGTTCCGCTAAGATGGGTGAGACTGAACCCCATGATAGTCATATGATTGTACTTATAACCGGAAGCGGCATCGTAATAATCTTTATCCGTATCGGGACTTATCTGTATTCCCCCGAAAGGTATCTGCGAACCGGGATAGACATTTCCGAATCCGGATGTACCTACAAAAGGATTTACATAGGCGTTGAGGGATAGATCCGCCGGTTCTCCTATAATCTGAGATTTTTCTTTACATGACGAAACCAGCAATAAGGCCGAGAGAAGGAACCCTAAGGGCAATTTACTTTTCATATTATCTTTTTTAGCGTATAGTTAAGGTCGCAGACCTATTTATTACTCTGGTATGCACAATAACTAACATAGGTTATCATTCGAATATATTATTAATATTTTCTGTTACTTCTTATCGCTCATTATATACTCCAAATTCGGTAATAACGGGAGGTTTACTAAATTCATCTATTTGTATGCGTACTTTATCTGCCCAAACTTTATTAAATCTATGTACTTTTATTATATCATTGTTTTCACCGGATAAAAGAGGTAGCCATTTATTATTGTGGAAATACTCGATCCGGTATTTGCTGAAATTACTTTCTCCTCTTTGAGCAATGGTAATCAAATTGAACTCCTGTTCTGTGTTATCCAGAATGATTTCGAGCCAAGGCTTTTTTATGGCCTTGTTGGATTCCCATGCCGAACGGAAATTGTCGTCATTGGCAAAATCCATAATATTCATATCATTGCTCCAACTGGCATTTGTCTTCTTATTCTTTGCAATATTCTTAGAAATAACGGGGGCAGGATAAGCCGGCAGTTTAGCGACAGGTCCTTTATTTTTCCATAGTTTTCCTATCTTCCTGAAAGCATCGGCCGCGTTGGCGTCTATCAGCCCGTCACGGTTAGGGGCCGCGTTCAGGATAAAATTACAATAAACCTCATTCATAGGAATGATATTGTCATTGACGAGCATTTCAGGCGATTTTACCGGAGTTGCAGGGAAATCGGGTTTCCAGAACCAAGCCGAATTGATGGGCAGGCAGGATAATGCAGGAAGTTTATTACTCTCTTTTGAAATATGTTGCCCCGCACCCTGCTCATATGACTTAATATCCGTATAATACAAAACTTCTGCCGGATATTTAGCAGCATTCAAATCCATAACAAGGCAGTTCGGCTGTAAAGACTTTATCAGGGAATAAATATCCCCAAACGGAACTTCATCATATGAAATACGCGACCAGGGAGCGTCCCATCCGTCGATAATCAGCGCCTTTATCTCTCCATAGTTAGTCAATAGCTCGGTCAATTGGGCTTTTATCATATCTATATGCTTTGGCGTAATCCATCCCGGACGGAGTTTATGATGTGTATCGAGAATAGAATAATAAAGCATTACATTCAAGCCCTGTGCCCTGAAAGCATCTGCATATTCTTTTACCACATCCCTCCTGAAAGTGCTGTTCATCACATTGTAATCGGTAGTTTTCGTATCCCATATGCAAAATCCACTATGATGCTTGGTAGTCAGGCACCCGTATGTCATGTTGGCCTCTTTGGCTGTCTTAGCCCATTGACTACAATCGAGTTTCGCAGGATTGAATATAGCCGGAGACGCATCGGGATCAGCCCAATCGTCCTCCATGAATGTCGGTATATTGAAATGGATAAACATCCCGAATCTCAGGTCTACAAACTCCTGCTGAAGTTGTACCAAAGATTTTCCTGCCTGAGCCATAACAGATAACGACAAGAATAGCAAGAGGATTAAAGAATATATTTTCCTCATAATAATACGTTTTTTTTATTGTCTATTTTGACAATGAATAAGGTTTTTCTTCTTCGCTGAATATTCTTTTCTTATTAGGAGCAGCAGCCATTTCGAATGTCAGTTCCGCACCGTTCTTTATATCGTCATACGTGATATATGCCTTTGTATAAGGCTTTCCGTTCAGCTTAACCGATTTTACATAACGCATCTTGTCACTCACCTTATCTGCTTTTATTTCCAGATACTTTCCGTCACCCACCTTCACTTTCATGTAAGGAAAATACGGAGCGCCGAATACATATTCATTCGAACCCGGACAAACAGGATAGAATCCCATAGCCGAGAAGATATACCATGCCGACATCTGTCCACAATCGTCATTTCCGCAAAGTCCGTCAATGGAATTACGGTACATACGGTTCATAATTTCGCGTACCCAATACTGAGTTCTCCATGGTTGTGAGGTCCATGCATATAAGTATGCTATGTGGTGGCTGGGTTCATTGCCGTGTACATAGTTACCCATCACCCCTTCGCGGGTAACGTCTTCCGTATCGGCAAAGAATTCATCGGGTAAATGCATGGTGAAAAGAGAATCGAGGCGTTGTACGAATTGTTTATCTCCTCCCATCTGTTTAATAAGTCCCTTTACATCGTGCGGCACATAGAATGAGTAATTCCAGGAGTTTCCTTCGATAAAGCCCTCCCCGCGTGTACTCAGCAGATTGAACGGAGTCTTCCAGCGTCCGTCGCTGTATCGGGCACGAACAAATTCCAGCTCAGGATCAAAAACATTATGATAGTTCAAGGCCCTCTTTTTATAAGTATCTGTAGCCGCCTGATTATCCACTTTCAGAGCTGTATTGTAAATCGTCCAGTCGTCATATGAATATTCGAGTGTAATAGACGAACCGCTACCGTTTCTATCGAAAGGCACATAGCCTAATTTTTTATATTCGCCCGTTCCATCATAATAATCGACATTCGAACTACTTATCATGGCTTCCAGTGCTTTTTGCTTATCAATATTCAGTCCTTTATCGATAGCATCGGCCAGTACCGATACGGAATGATAACCTATCATACACCAGTTTTCATTTCCCATATGCGACCATACAGGCAATGCCTTGTGTACACTCTGTTCATAATGGGCTATCATTGAGTTTACTATATCTACGCTTCTTTCCCTGTTGATAATATTGAACAGCGGATGAAGCGCCCTATAAGTATCCCATACGGAGAAAATAGTGTAGTTGGTAAATCCTTTCGCCTGATGTATATTATGGTCTATACCGCGATATTGTCCGTCCACATCCTGATAAACCGACGGATTTATCAGGATGTGGTAAAGGGAAGTATAGAACATTGTCTTCTTGTCGGCATCACCGTTTATATCTATCACATCCAGTTCTTTTTCCCATTTAGCCGAGGCTTCGGCGACAATTTTATCGAATGACTTTGTCGTTGCTTCCGCTTTCAGGTTCTTGAGAGCTCCTTCTGTGCTTACTGCCGAAAGGGCGACTTTCATTATAAGAGGTGAATTATCCGAACCGAATTCAAAATGGGCTACAATCTTACGGCCTGCTATTTCAGGGAAATTCTTATATAGATTAAATTTCCTCCAGAAACCTGTATATTTCGGTTTCTCACGATCTACATAGCCATAGTTTTTTATCGGCTTCGACAAAGATATGGCGAAGTAGGTATAATTTTCCCTCGACCAACCGTTGGTGATGCGATAGCCTGTAATCAGAGTGTCGTTCTCAACTCTGAGGCTTGCCCATAATACCTTTCCATCGTAATTATAGATGCCATGAACAAGGTCGAGCAATATCTTTTGTTCTTCGTTTTCGGGATAAGTATATTTATGCACTCCTACTCTTTCGGTAGCTGTCAATTGCGCTTTTACCTTATAATCGTCCAATACGACTTCGTAATAACCCGGACGGGAAACCTCCGTATCATGCGAATAGCTTGAACGGTAACCTGAACGGGGTTTACCGGCTACGCCGGGATTAAACTTCAGTTCACCTGTTACGGGTACAATGAGAATATCCCCGAGATCGGAATGCCCTGTTCCGCTAAGATGCGTATGGCTGAATCCTACAATTGTTTTGTCGTCGTGCTGGTAACCTGCACAATACTTATAAGTATCTTTTTGATATACGCCATTTATACTATGAGGGATAGTATCCGTATCGGGGCTTAACTGGACAATCCCATGGGGCACGCATGCTCCCGGGAATGTATGTCCCATTTTTACCGTACCTATCATCGGATTGACAAAAGATACTTTGTCCTGCGCGGATACTATACCGCTCATAAGTAAGCAAGAAAGAGTGAGTGTGCTTAACTTCATTTGTATATTATTGAATTATTGTTTCTTCAGAAATTCCTGATATTCGTTCCACATTCCTTCGATACTGGCTTCGGGGCCGAAAACCAATTTTATAGCTCCGTCGAAGCTCCATACATCCATTTTTTCCACAGTAAGGTGGAACTTACGGATAGCATCCGGATCTTTCGTTGTAAGCCATTGGATAAAAAAGCCGGTGGTGCGGTAACCATCCATCCAATTACCGCCCGGCTTGCGTGTACTCATATCAAATAAACCGGCCTCAGCCCTTACGGCATCGGCTATTCCTTCTATACATGCCCAGAATGTTTTATTGTTTCCATAGTTACCAATTCCTTTAGGCTCATACTGGTAACCATGTGTAAGTTCGTGGTAAAGTACCCCGCGTGTTTCGAAATCAAGCTTGAAAAGGGATTCTTTCGCTGACTTTTCGATATGCTGTGTGCTGTAGAAAATATTGATGTTAGGGGTACTGCCTCCCTTTGCCGATACACCCGGTTGATCTTCCAGTGTATATCTGATGTTTCTTACATCGTTTATGCTGTTCTTGTCAGTATAGTATAAGATTTCAGCGACTTTACGGGCATGGTATTTTATATATTCATCGGGATTCTGCACCAATTGATTATATACTTTCGCGCCTTCCGTATCGGGAGATTTTACCTCAAAATCTATATTCGGATAGTTGAAATCTTCCCATCCTGCCAGCATATTTCTGTCTGATAACAATACATCCGCTATAACCAGATTCTCTTTTTTATCCGCTGTGCCGGCTTCGAGCATATATTGTTTATATGCAGCCGGTTTTTGCGCGACGCATAATATTTCCTGAAAACGGGAGCAGAATTTCTGATCTTTCCGTTCGTCAACAATGGTCCATTTCTTTCCGTCATTGGAACCTTTCAGTACCCAGTTAGCCGGGTCGTGGGCGGGATTATCACCCGAAGAATATATTTTGTAGCTCAGTACAGGAGAGTTGTATGAGACCTGGAATGTCATTTTGTTAGTACCCGTTTTACCTATATAGTAGGTGGTGAGATTGTTGTCTGTTAGTTGCGGATAATCTGTTTTAACTTCCTGACTCTGACAGGTCAGAAATGATAGCGCAAAAGCCAGAAATAAAATTCTTTTCATTATGTTTTCGTTATAGGGTTTAGATTTGATGCAAGTATAATTATTATAGGAAAAAGGTTAATTATCCTGTTCGGCAATAAAGGTATCCTGAAGAACTTATATAAGAATTACATCGTTATTTTCTGTGTATTATGATTTCAACAATAGTATTGAGGATTTGAGTCAAAAAAAAGAATCATCAGCAACTCTCTTCTCCAGAAAAGCTGCTGATGATATCTATCTAAAGTTAATTTGTATAACCAGGATTTTGTACCAAACCAGGATTTACCATCATCTGGTCGTAAGGAATCGGGAATAACAATAGATGAGAGCTATTTGTAGGAGTATGATCCCACCAACTTCCCGTAAGGAATTTTCCAAAGCGAATAAGATCAGTTCTTCTCTTTCCTTCGAATATAAATTCACGTCCTCTTTCAGCCAGAAGTTCATCCATAGTAAGAGTAGTAGTTGTATATTTCATTGCTGGCCAATCCGCTGCAGTAAAGGCTCTTTCTCTTGTCTCATTTATAAGGTCAACTGCTTCCTGAGTTGCAGTTCCTCCGTTTTTACGCATCAATGCCTCTGCTTTCATGTAATAAATCTCTGTTAATCGGTATAATACCCAGTCATTACTACAGAAGTAAGTTGAACCAAAGATATCTTCACGGTATTTGTGGAATCTGGCACCACTATTTTCCTCTCCGGTTGTCATACTAGACTCTGTTCCACCAGCCTTTTTCTTTCTTATCTCATTCACAAATACTAAAGGTTCATTAGCATATTCAACAGTACCGTTTTGAGGGATACTAGTACCGTATTGATATTGAGGGCCGATAAGCATCCATTCTTTCTTACGAAGGTCTCTGTCATCGAAAGCATCATAAGCTGTAGGAATAACTACAACACCATTATTACCATCACGGTTTCCTCCGTTTATATATCTTTGACGGAAATGATAAAAATCGCCGGACCATCCACAACGGGTTGTAGTCAACTGGTAATCATATGACATTACGAAAATATTTTCATACGAAGATGTTGTATTAGTCGTTGAATATGTAGTAAGGATATCTTCGTCCAATTTCATTGTTCCCAGTTGCGATCCTCCTTCTCCTGCAATAATCTTATTACAGTACGTGATACAATCATCCCACCGGGGAGTACCTGTATAGACTTCTGCATTGAGATATAAATCGGCTAGGAGAGCATAAGCTGCTGCCTTCGTCAAACGACCTGAATTCTTATTCGACATTAGTGGAATATCATTAATAACACTTAGAAGTTCCGACTCAACAAAATTAAATACTTCTTGTCTTGAGTTTGTTGGAGGATACTGAACTTCACCAACCGATGTCACAATAGGAACATTTCCCCATATATTCATTGCATTCAGGTAATAGTATGCTCTGTTAGCTTTCAATTCCGCAATATATGCCAGACGCTCAGCTTCAGTAATACCCATAGATGACGCTTCCCGGGCTTCAAGATTTTCTATTCCTGAATTACAAAAACCAAGTCCCATAAATATAAGATTCCAGCAACCCTTCACCTGATCGTGAGTAGTAGCCCATGTATGATAATGTAACTGTATCCATTTTGCATTATCATAACCATGTATTCCCTTTTGAGGCCAGGCTAATTGGTCTGCAGAGAGTTCGTTCAACCTCCATACATTTTCGCGGGACTGACAGACGAATGTAGCACCACTATGCGTATAAGGACGCAGCACAGCTGATATTACTTCTTCTTTACTTGTATAGAAATTTGTTGTTGTATGGTCATGATATACTGTCTCGTCCAGATTTGTACAGGAAATAAGAACGAGAGAGGATATAAATGCCATTGATATATAATTTACTATCTTTTTCATATTATTATTTTTTCAAATGATTTATAATCAGAATTGGATATTACAACCAATAGAAAAACTTCTTGTTACCGGAGAACTTACATAAGGAGCCATACTTGGAGATAATCCGGTATCGTCTAATTCAGGAGATTCTCCCGAGTAACTTGTAATATAGAACAAATCGCGGGCCGTAACATACACACGAGCTGAAGAAATATAAGGAATCTTCGGTAATGTATATCCTACTGTCAGATTATCTAATTTTACATAATTACCATTTTCCAAATAATAATCAGAATACTGATAGGACGCATCTACACCATCAGTAAAGACTGTTTTCAAAACATTATAACCACTCCTCAAAGTTTCTACATTTTCGTATGCCATTTTCTGACGGTTGAGGATATCAAAACCGAATTTGCCGATGAATCCGACAGTAAAATCAAAGTTTTTATAAAAAACAGTATTCACCAAACCGAGTCTCCATTTTGGAGCACCGTTACCAATCACAGTTTTGTCCGCATCTGTTATTTTATTGGCACTTACAGCCTCTCCGTCTTTATTGTAGAATAGCCAATCGCCATCGGCATCAAATCCTGCAAAACGCTTGCCCCAGAAATTACCTATTTCATCTCCCTCATATAAACGTACAGCATCACCTAACGCTCCATAGCCACCGATACCCCCGGTAGAATAGTAGTCTGCAGAATTTGCAGAGAATTTCTTCAGCTTATTGGTAAATATTTTTGATCCCGTAAAGGCGACATTCCAATTCAAATCCTTAGTCGATATAGCCGTAGCATTTAATGTAAGTTCAATACCATCACTTGATAAGGACCCGATATTGGTTGTGTAACTTCCATGAATATTAGAAGGCTGAGGAGCCAATACATTCTGAAGTAATAAGTCATCCGCCTCTCTCTTGTATAGGTCAATTGCTCCTTTAATACGATTGCCGGCTACGCCGAAGTCGATACCTATATTCCATTCCTTTTTGGTTTCCCATTTAAGATTCGGATTCGGATTCTTATTTGGCCCATAAGTTTGCTGCCATGTTCCATCGTCTGTCAGGTAAGGGTTGCCGGTACCAAGTGTTGAGATTGATTGGTATGGTCCTATCCCGGAGTTCCCGGTTTCTCCATAGCCAATTCTCAGTTTCAGATTTGATAGAGCAGAAACCGATTCCATAAAACTCTCATTGGAAACATTCCACGCCGCAGATATGGAAGGGAAATTACCCCATTTATTGTTCTTTCCAAATTTTGAAGAACCTTCGCGACGAAGCGATGCCTGAAGAATATACTTATTGTCAAAGATATAATTGACACGTCCAAAGAATGCAATTAATGTCTCAGATTCTTTATTACTAGCCATTCCTGCTTTTCCGGTCTTCAGATAGCTACCGGCGCCAAGGTCGTTTTCTCCTGTTGCATCATTAAGGAAGCCTGAATTGTTTGCTGAAAATTCTTCCCATACTGTATATTGATGGCTATAACCACCGACAATGGATACATTATGCTTATCAAGGAATAACTTGGAATATTCTGCTGTAGGCTCTACGGCGCTTTTATTTCTTACATAATGATATTTACTTGCATATCCACCACCTTCATAACTGTTAAGAGATGTTCTGGAATTTTGTTCATAATATACATTATCATCATAGCTATTGCGCGTCAAGCTACCGAACATAGAAAATTTAAGGTCTTTTATCGGTTCAAATATCAGTTTTGCATCAAGTCCCGACGTAATTTCATATCTTCTGTTCTTTTGTTCGAATAATCGTGCATACTTATTTTCATCAGAAGTAAGGTCTTCATAGAATGTTCCATCCTCATTGTACATCGGATTTGTAGGATTAGCTTTCAGGGCTGACTCCCAACCTTCATTTCCCAGTCTGTTCATATTTTCCTGAATAAGGGAAATATTGGATTGGAATGTCAGCTTATCATTAAGTCCTATCGATGTTACCGAGAAACGCCCGCCCCATTGCTCTCTTGTGTTAGCTTTGCCTATACCACTCAGATTTCCATAGAATACAGAAGCTCTGTAGGATGTAGATTCCGAACCTCCGGTCACTGAGAAGTTATGATTCTGAGATAAATTATTTTTATCAATTATCTCGTCATACATATTCGTATTGCCTCCTCTATCATAGCTCGAAGGGTCATTACCTAAAGATGACATTGCAGATTTAAACTCATCTGCATTCATAAATTCAGGGGTATTAAATTTATAATACCTGCTGAAATAGGTAGAATATTCGAATCGAGGTGTTCCCTTTGTTCCTTTCTTAGTCGTAATAATGATAACTCCCGCATTTGCCCGAGAGCCATATATTGCAGCAGCAGAACCGTCTTTTAAAATATCCATAGATTCGATATCGCCCGGTTGTAATAGATTAAGATTTCCTCCGGGAACTCCATCTATGATAATCAGCGGGCTCTTATCTCCGTTAATAGAAACAACACCTCTCATCTGAACAGCAACTCCGGATGTAGGAGAGCTACCTCCCGTACGAGTTACAGACAAGCCTGCTACTCTTCCTTCCAGCAAACTCATAACATCACGATTAGCTGCACCTCCGTTATTAAAGTCTTCCGGTTTAATAGTTGAAATAGCAGTTGCAACATCAGACCGCTTCATTGTTCCATAACCGACAACAACGACATCGTCGAGTACCTTAGCATTTTCAACCATCACTATATCTAAGCTTGTTTTTCCTCTTAAAGCAATCTCTTGAGTATGAAATCCTACAAGAGAAAATACAAGAGTATGATTTCCATCGGGAATCCTTACAGAAAATCCCCCGTCTACATCTGTAATCGCACCGGTTGTAGTTCCTTTCACTACAACACTTACACCAATCAGCGGTTCTCCGCTTTGGTCTTTAACAGTACCTTTTACTGTTGTACTATTTTGTGTAATATTATTAGTGTCTTTTATATCATTTGCAGCTCCTGAAGCAAATGAATATTGAACAAGTATAAACATGAGTAGTAAAAAAAGTATCCGTCTACCATAGCTTTTGTAGTAGCATGTTGAAATTTTATCTACAAATTTTCTCATAATATAATTTTTATTAAGTTAACTGGGAATAAATACACACTTTACTTAGGAGATAATAAATACCTCAGTGCCTGAACATCATAAATAAAGGATTAGCTGGTTCTTCATAAATAAAGATTTTAAAGGGTTAATAATCAAATATGTTTGCCATGCATGAATACAATGGGCATCAGAAGGTTATTCAGAAAATTTCGCACACAAAAAAACCTTATTCCAGAAGGTTTTTAACTTTCTGAAATAAGGTCAATGATTTTTTAACGTATAAAAATGCGGAACAAATAGATTTTTTAAATCCCTGTTCTGCTAAGATTAAACTATTTTTTAGTAAATTACGTCTCTCTCTCTCTCTCTCTCTCTCTCTCTCTCTCTCTCTCTAGTAAAATACAGCTAAACACCAAATTTCCAGAAGAAAAAATGCTGTTAATTATTGCCGTATTTTGTAATACTTTGAACATATATACTGTTAGCTTTATAGAAAATATATATCCTTTTAAAGAAATATCTCCATTGTTCTTTACTTGTGGGTATCAGAAACAATCATTTGCAATGTTAATTAATATAAAAACGTTTTAAATTATCCTCTTTGCGCAAATAAGTATCCCAATCCGCCATTGGCGGATTGGGATACTTATTTGGTATATTAAGATACTAACCCAAGATTTCTCCGGGAATCACGTCAGATCACTTGCGCAGCCGGTATTCTTTGGGGGTCATATTGTACTTTTTCAGGAATTCGCGGTAGAAGTATGACTTATTGTTAATCCCTACTTTATACATGATTTCCTGAATGGTGAGGTTCGTTGTAATAAGCAGCTTGGCAACTTGTGTAAACCTATAATCTTTAATGAAATCGTTAGGGGAGAGTGTTGTTATTTTCTTAAATTTACGATAAAGGCTACGGGTGCTCATATTCAATTTTTCAGCGATGAATTCGGGCCGCAGGTTCTCTTCTTCCATATTATCCGATATAATATCGATGACAGAATCCATGAAAGCTTTATCTTCCTGATGAATCAATTGCCCGTCTGAATACTTATACGCACTTTCGGGTGAATAGAAGTAGTCCTTCAATTCATCTTTCACCACCAATAAACGGTTTATAACCGAACGAAGCACAAGAGGCGAAAAAGGTTTGGTCAGATAAGCGTCTGCTCCTATATCGAGGCCCTCGGCCTGTTCTTTCTCACTGATTTTAGCCGATACAATTACGAGCGGTATATGTTTTGTAAATTTATCATTCTTCAGGTTGTTTATGAATTCCAGACCATTCATTCCCGGCATCATAATATCAGTAATAATAAGAGAAGGAGTTTCCGATTCTATTATTTTGAGGGCTTCGGGAACATTATAGGCACTTCTGATATAATAGTTGTCGGATAAAATATCTGAGATGAGCCACACTATATCCTTATTATCATCAACAATCAGTATAGTCTGCTTTTCACCCGGGGGTTGTATCAACGAATCTGTATCTACAGGGTAACTATCCTCATTATCTGCCGGTTGCTCTTTATCTGTTACCTGAAGAGCCGGCAATACGACCATAAATTCGGCAAATTTACCGACTTCACTCCTGACCGAGATATTTCCACCAAGAGACTCTACTATATTATGGCAGATGGATAGCCCCAGTCCGTGCCGTGATGTCATTAGTGGATAGGAGTTATCCACCTCCGTATTTTCAAGTACGCCGTAGCGATCGAATATGGACGATATGTTTGACTCTTCTATACCCTGTCCTGTATTGTATACACGGAGGGTAAGTTCCTCTTCATTTATTTCTGCGGATATTTTCACCTCACCCTCCTCCGTAGTATATTTAAAGGCATTAGAAACCAGATTTACCAAGACCCGGTTGAAGCCGAATATATTCGTATTCCAATATAAATCGTCAGGCATTGAGACTTCAAATATTATGCTGTTTTCTTCTGCAATAGGAATGAACCACTCCATTTGCTTTCTCACCAAATCTGAAACCGAAGCCTCTTCGATATAACTAAAGTCGAACTTACCTTCTTCCATCTTCCTGAAATCGAGAATCTCCTGTATCAGTCCACTCAGGTTAGCCACATTGTCTCGTAATATACCTGTATATTTACGGATATTCTTATCCACTTCGGCCGACTTCTCAATATAGTCCGTTACCCCTTTTATCACTGTCAGAGGAGTACAGAATTCATGAGTAACATTAGTAAAGAAATTTAGTTTTGCCTCCAGTAGCTTTTCTTTCTGTTCCTCATTTATCTTCTGTGCAATCTGTATTTGCTTATCCATTATTCGTTTACGGACAAGGTATATAATATAAGAGCAGATGAGGACAAACACCACTACATATGCCAGATAAGCCCAGCCGGTCAGATACCATGGCGGCAACTTCCTTATTTTCAATGAATAGTACTTCTCTTCCGAGTCAAACACATCATTTTTATACTTGACCTTCAGTACATATTCACCATGTGGCAGATTAGTGAATGTAACTTCATTTGTTTTCTGAAGTTCAGTCCATGCTGTATTATAGTTTTCCAGCAGGTAAGAGTATTCATAATTTTCGCCGTTTATATAATCCGTTGCAACAAAAGAAATGGTAAATGAAGAAATATTGGACCCTATCTCCAGATATCCGTCTTTTTTGTTTGTGTAATCATATAGAGAGCGGCTTTCACCTGCTATCTGCAAGTCGAAGAAGTAGAGGTCGGGTTTATAATTGCTTTGCAGATTGACTTCTTTAGGCTCTACCCATGTAAGCCCGTTTATTCCGCCGAAGAAAAGCCGTCCGGTTTGCGGACATTTCCAATAGGCATCGTCGGAAAACTCTGTCACCTTGAGATCGGGATATGAGTAATTATGAAAAAAGTCGTTGTGCGGATTGTATTTTATCAGGCCTTTGTTTGAGCTCAACCAGATACACCCATCGGCATCTTCGAGTATTCCATGAATCATATCGTTAATCATGCCATTCCTCCGGTCAAACTGCTTAATTAGCGTATTGCCATCCTTTAGAAACTGTATCCGGGTCATCCCTGAACTGGCTCCTATATAAAAGGTAGAATCTTTGCTCTGATAAACACATAATACATCTCCGATAGCAGTATTCTCAGCATTTTTCATCTGGATGAAATCATACTGCTTACTTCTTATATTATAACGCGCCACACCATAGCCTCCCCGGCTTCCGATGAATAGAGTAGATGCTCCGTCATAAAACATGGAATGGAATTCAACGCAGGTCTTATCTCCTTTTTTCAGAATGTATTCATTCACTGATTTAACCGAAAGGCGGGAATTTTCATCTTTTATGATAACTTCGAGCAAACCATTACCGGCCGTCGCCATCCATAGAGTAGAATCATTCACTTCACAAATCGAATGAACTTTCCCGATTGCACTCCCATTCTCCTCCAATAAAGATTTTATCGTGTTATCCTTATATGAGTAATAGGAGAAACCCGGTCCTTCGGTTCCTATCCAGAGTATATCCCGATATTTACTTCTCAAAAAACAAAATACAAGATTGCTCGATAGCCCGTTGGCAGTTGTATAATTTACAAACTGGGACTGGGATACTTCTCGCTGGTTATGTTCATCATAATTCTTGATCCGCATTATGCCATCACCTTTCGTTCCCACCCAAAGGTTCTGTGATTCATCTGCATAAATGGACCTGACAGGCTTTTGAGTTCCTGAAAAAAAGTTATCGAATATAATGTTTCCGAACAGATCGTGTCCCTGATAATACATTTGTACCCCTCTCCCATCAGTACCAATCCAGAGCACATCCTGCTTCTTATCTTTCAGCAAACAGAATACCCTTATCCCGAGATATACGGTTTCAGGTTTATATTCATTCTCTACATCCAACCTTATCAGCCCATTATCATTGAAGGAGACAAACAAATCGGATTTGAAAGAAATCACCCGGGATATCCCTCCGTATTTTCCTATCAGCGATGATAAATCCGTAATCAGTATCCTCTTATTATCTGAGAGATCGTACAGATAGAGTTTCCTGTCGGCGCTTACATAATAAATCCTGTTATCTTCATAGTAAGCATTTATTATACTTTTATCGTGGAGTAATGATTCATTAATCTGCAATCTGATATCATTTTTTTTCGATGCGCCGGCGATTTCTATATTCTTCAGTTTTCCATCGGCAGTAACCATATAGAGTTCGTCATCACCACCGACAAACAGCGCCTTCACGTTAGCCATGTCAGCCCCCGGCAAATGAATATCTGTAAAATTCTTATCCTCCCGGTTATAGTGGGATATATAGTTCTTTTTACTTATAACCCATGTATTTCCTTTCTTATCCGCCGCCAGAAGCTTGGCTTCCGGCAATTCGGGATATGATTCTATAACTTTTCTTTCTTTCAGCGAAAACTTATTAAGTCCCAGGAATGTAGATATCCACAGGCTGCCTTCGTCTGCTTGTGTGATATTATGAATAATATTGCTGCACAAGGAGAACTCATTATCGAATTCAGACCTGTAAACAAAGGTATTTTTCCCGTTATACAGATTCAATCCATCGTATGTACCAAACCACATATAACCATCTTTGTCCTGATACATGCAAAGAATCGCATTATTCGACAAATCGAGTTTATCGGCTCTATGTAATGTATATGATGCATAGGTCAGGAAAATATTAGTTAGAAGGAGAGCTGCCAACAAATAAAACTTCCTGAAAGCCCTGATATTTTTTCTATTACTAAATTGATAAAGCAGATATTTCATAACCATGGATTGATAAAAGGGAGATTCTTTTTTACAAAAATACAATTTACATTCGGATAAATTAAAAAATATACTTTTTCGAAAAAAATATTTATAATCACGCACAAAGACAACACAACTATATTTCCGCTTTGTCAATCAGGTAAAAAGCCATTGAAAACACCATAAAAAAAATGCCCCCTTTAATATTCCGGGGGCATCCTGACAAGACAACGATCTACTTACTTATTTACAATCGATTGCTTAAACTTATATACATCATTGGTGAGAGAATAGTGTTTATTATAATTCTATATCACTTGAGGCATTGTACAACGAATAAATTATAAATAACCAACAAAGTATATAAAACCCAAAGAATCCCCACAAAATTATAGAATATGGCATTTTTTTTAATGAAAAATATTAAAGAAACTCCACCCGGAGCTTGTTATATATAAATTAATTAATTGTTTTCAGTAATATATGCACCGACACAGATATTATCTTTCATTTTACATGTAATTATACAATCCTCTTCGCGGAGTTCTATCAGAAACCGCTTCCTGTCTTCTTTATATGGATATTTTATATTAAACCACCTGAATTTTTTAATAAAGTCGGAGAGAGACATACCATTATATTTATCGGTCGGAGTATGGCAAGGTTGAGATACATTTAATAAATCATTTTGAATTTCTGTATAGATAGTTATCTTCTCCATAAGTATATTTTGTGTTAACAAAAGTAAACTTAATGACTTTATATACCCATATATTAAATAAAAATTTAACCGCTATTTTTCAAATACAATATGTTAAATTTTCGAAATTTCCCCATAAAAAGAAATTTTATGAACGAAGTGGCTAAAAAAAATAATAATATAAAACAAGGATAGAATGTTCGTTTCGCCAGAGAATTTAGGGGTTTGCCTCAATAGAATTCAGCAGATAAAATAAATAAACACCAAAGCGAAATATCCAGGGTAGAAAACCAAAATTGATTCAAATATTGATTCGCATAATCAATTACTTTTTCGCCTTCAACTCATCTTCCAGCCTAATCACCTGATCCCTGAACTGGGCAGCTTCCAAAAACTCGAGTTTCTTAGCGGCAGCCGACATCTGCTTACGTGCTTTTTCAATCGCCTTTTTGAGCTCGTCTTTGGTCATATATTGTATTTTGTCTTCCGATGCTATAGCTATAGATGAA
>Ga0153940_1000268_pt1 | contig 30461 bp, 24 predicted proteins | sample TSNJ024MetaG_FD_104736 | JGI IMG/M metagenome (GOLD analysis project Ga0153940, IMG submission 104736) | Attine ant fungus gardens microbial communities from New Jersey, USA - TSNJ024 MetaG | ecosystem: Host-associated > Fungi > Mycelium > Unclassified | place: USA: New Jersey, Brendan T. Byrne...
AATGAATCAGTCGAAACGATGAATCCCAATTGGGAAGATTTATCCGAAAAATGGAATTAAAAAGATTCTTCGCTCCGCTCAGAATGACAGCAGAAGAGTACCCATTATTTTTATCTACACCCTGTATTTCCTATATAATGACGGCGTTAAATACTCCTGTTTTTTAAAGATTTTTGTGAAATATCCAGAGTCACTGAAACCAATCTGATCGCTGATCTGTGTGACAGACAGATCTGTTTTTATCAGTAATTCCTTTGCCCATTCAATTTTTAGTTTTGTAACATACGCAGTGTAATTTGTGCCGAATTCTTTGCTGAAAGATCTGCTGAAATAACCAGGACTCAAGTGACATAGTTGTGCAGCCTGTTCCAAAGACACCATCAAATGGGGATTGTTGCATATATATTCCAGCGCCGGTAATAACTTTATATTTTTTAGTGTGGCAAACGGTACCTTTTCTGTATGTGTCGGTGTTTGCCCGGTTGATTTCAGAAGGGGTATATGATTGGAATCCGGCAGCGTGGATTGAGGCATCTGCGTTAGGGAATCATACATATTTATAATTGAATTTTTGGCAGTTGCTTCCTCTACAATATAATTACACAGCTTAAAAAGCATATCCGAGGTCCTCAAAATAATACTATAGTCTAACGTTGGAATTTCTTTGTATAAATGTCTTAATTCCTGAGAAGTTTGAAAAGCTTGAACACTTGCAGGAGAATGTAAAATTTGCTCCAAATATGGAGCTGGACCGGGAAATGACGGTCTCACCTGACCGGCCATAATGGCTCCTATGTACTTGTCATCGTTTGATATCGGAATGGCAATATCAATAATGTTGTAATGACACAGATAAATATATGGCTTGTTAGACCGCACTGCTTCCAAGCCCGCTCTGGAATCACACTTTTGACACATTTGGGATAAATTTGCGTCCGCACGGATTTGCTCACAGAAAGGTGTGCATTTGCTGTGTGTTGTGATCGGTTTTCCTTTATAATCAATCGTAATAATAGCAAGTTGAGTAATATCTGCAAGAGAATCCTGCAGATCTTGCCATTTGTCTAGATCAAGAATTTTATCCAAGTTGAAATTAGTCATAAAAACTCTCCTTAAGTGATAAAATTACTATTTATTCTATTGCTATCATACTATCAAAATAGTATAAAAATCAATCTTATTATACAAAAAAATGCCCTCTTATTTGTCACAAAAATAACAATATTACTAAAAAAGGAAGGGAATACTGCTGCCATTTCGTCAAAAAGCATAATATTACTATTATTGCTTTCTATGTCATGAAAATACCATTGCAATTTGTGAAAACTGAACAATCAAGTCTCTTGTAATAGAAATCTGGTTGTGTATAATTAATATAACAAGAGACCCTATTATATATTTATAACGTGAGGAGGATTAAGCATGGAAACAAACAGGCAAAAAAATCTAAGAAAATGGATGACCGTTATTATTGTAGCCATTGCCGGAGGAGTGATCACAAAACTACCATATCTGCGTGAAACTTATATGGAGCCTCTGCAGCAGGCTACGGGGGCGACAAAAACCCAGCTGGGCCTGATCATGTCTGCTTATGGCATTATTAACTTTATCTGCTATTTCCCGGGTGGGGTATTAGCGGATAAGATCAGTTCTAAAAAGCTGATCATCATTTCCTGTATTGGAACGGCACTTGCCGGGTTGTGGTACTGGACGATGCCGGGCTTTGCATGGCTGGTTATAATTCATGGTGTTTTTGCAATTACCACCGTGTTTACTTTCTGGGCAGCAATGGTCAAATCGGTGAACCGGCTTGGCGGACCGGAGGAACAGGGGCGGTTATTTGGAACATTAGAAGGCGGAAGAGGACTGATAGGTACTTTGGCGGCATTCGGTTCGGTTGCAGTGTTTGGCATGGCGGCAGATGATATTGGCGGCATGAAAAATGCCATTTTATTTTACAGTATTTTATTAATTGTTGCGGCAATTTTGGCGGCAGTGTTTATGGAAAATGATACTCCGGCCAAGATAACAGAAAAGCAAAAAAATCCTTTGAATATGAAGGATTTCATGACAGTTGCAAAAATGCCGCGGGTATGGCTTTGCGGAGCATTGGGAGTCTGCAACTATTCTGCGCTGATCTTTCATGGTTATGTGACTGCTTATTTATCAGAAGCATTTGGTTTGAGTGCTACCGTAGTGGCAAACTTAAGTGTTATCCGTACTTATTTTATGATGATGGTCGGTGCTTTTGTGGCCGGTTTGATTTCAGATAAACTTGGAAGCAGAATAAAATTCATACAGTATGCATTTATTGGAATGGCAGTATTTGCAACGATTTATGTTGCAATTCCGGCAGGGGCAGGAGCAGTTCCGCTTATAGTGGCCAACTTTATATGTTATGGTTTGTGCTTATACAGTATCAAAGCGCTGTATTTTTCAACCATTGACGAAGTCCTTGTACCGAAAAAACTTGCGGGAACGGCATCCGGAATCATTTCTCTGGTTACTTATGCGCCGGAAATCTTCTTATACACAGTATCCGGAAATATGGTTGACAGGTATGCAGGTACAGCCACACCGCTCCAGGGATATATAAACTGCTTTATAGCAATGGCGGTTCTGTCTGTAATCGGTGTCATCTGTGGATTTGTGCTTCACAAAATGAATAGGAAAGCACTGAGTGAAGCTTAGGCATCCGAAACAGCGGAAATTTCAACAAAAACAAGGAGGTATCTATGCCTAATTTGAAATTATTAAGCTCTTGTGAAACAGATTACAATAATGATCTTCATAACTGGCTTGAAATTGAGCGTCAGATCAAGACTTTGGCTGAAGCAGGGTTTACGCATACACAATGGATGCAGAACTGGGAAGGAGAATATTTATACAGTCAAAGCGAGATGTTTCAGGCACGGGATGTGCTCCGTCATTATGGTATCTGCGCTCACAGCATTCATGCCTCAGAAGGCGGAAAAAGGACGGCCTGGATCAATGGACAAAAAGTGTTCAGAAACCGCTACCGGCTCACAGACATCCGAAAGGATTATACTTCCACAAATGAATATCTGCGGCTTGCCGGTGTTGATCTGCTGAAAAACAGGATTGATCTGTGTACCTGTATCGGTGCGTCGGTCATGGTGCTCCATATGCAGCTTCCTTATATGCTTTTTGAAGAACAGCCGGAGGAAAAAACCGTGTATTACAGACAGGTCATGAAATCCTTTGATGAAGTGAAAGAATATGCAAAAGCTGCCGGGGTCAGAATTACTTTGGAGAACATGATCTGTACGCCGCAGAAGCATCAGGATGAACAATTTGATATTATGTTCGATCGCTATGACAGTGATTTCCTGGGATTTGCCTATGATTCCGGGCATGGGTCGTTGATGTGCCGGGAAGATTATTATCATTTTCTTAAAAAATACTGCAGCAGACTCTATGCAGTTCATCTTCAGGACAATGCATCGATCGCAGACGATCTGCTGTATCAGAAAGACGGTGACCGGATCGATCTGGAGGTGCTGCTTCATGACACACATTGGGTGCCTAATGTAGACTGCAGTCTTGGCAGGGGAATCCTTGACTGGAATCTGATCGCCGGTTATATAGCCGAAGCACCGCTTGATCTGCCGGCTGATTTTGAAATCACAATAGCCGCCGCAAGTGAGGACGATGAGCTTGATCAGCTTATCAGCTGCCGGAAACAGGCTGAGCTTTTTTATCAGAAAGTAATAGAATATAAAAACAAATAGGGAGGTAAAAAATTGTGAGAAAAGCATTTATTTGTCCGACAAAATATATTCAGGGCGAGGATGAACTGTTAAACTTAGGCTATTTTGTTAAGACTTTTGGAAATTCGGCTCTTTTGATTGCTCATCCGGATGATGTCGTGCGCGTAAAAGAGAAATTAGATCTGACCAGTGAAAAATTTGGTGTTACCTTTGTTGAAAGCGGATTTCAGGGAGAATGTTCAAGGCAGGAGGTTGCAAGGCTTCAGGAAACTGCCAGAGAGCATAGTTGTAACTGCACAATTGGTCTGGGCGGCGGAAAAGCAATAGATACGGCCAAGTGCGTTGCAGAAGGTGAATCACTTATCATCGTACCTACAATCGCTGCAACAGATGCACCAACCAGCCATTCGGCCGTATTATATACACCGGAAGGAGCATTTGATGATTATGCCTATTTTAAACAGAGTCCCAGCGTAGTGATGGTTGACACTGCTATCATTGCAAAAGCGCCCGTCAGATTCCTGATATCCGGCATGGGTGATGCGTTATCCACCTTTTTCGAAGCCCGTGCTACGGCTGCTTCTTATACAAAAGTGAATGCCGGACTGCCTTGCGGTGTGCGGGAGGGCGTGTGCCCGGAAGCGCGGGGGACCAATACTGCATTAGCGCTGGCACAGTTATGTTATCAGACTTTATTAAATGATGGATTGAAAGCGAAAAAAGCCTGTGATTGTAATGTGGTCACCCCTGCATTGGAAAATATTATCGAGGCCAATATCCTGCTGTCCGGATTGGGCTTTGAAAGCGCCGGACTGGGAGGCGCTCATGCGATTCATGACGGACTGACACTGCTGGAAGGATCACATGGATATTTTCACGGAGAAAAAGTTGCCTTTGGTACGATCTGCCAGCTTGTCCTTGAGAATGCACCTGCCAAGGAGCTGGAAGAAGTACTGCAGTTTTGTGTGGAACTGGGGCTGCCGGTATGCCTGGAGGATATCGGCGTAACTGAAATTACTGACGAAGAACTTCTCGCTGTTGCAGAAAAAGCCTGTATTCCCGAGGAATCAATCCATGCAATGCCATTTCCGATCACGGCAGAAGCAGTTGCAGCGGCGATCATTACAGCGGACTCGATCGGAAGTTCGTATAAAAGCGGGGTGATACGGTGAAGAAAATAGTGAATGATCCGGAATCGGTTGTATTGGAAATGTGTAATGGCATGGCAGCGGCATATCCGCAGTTAGAACTTGACCGTAAGTATAAAGTATTAAGAAAAAAAGATATCAATAAGAATAAAGTGACACTGCTATCCGGCGGCGGCAGCGGTCATGAACCGGCACATGCCGGATTTATCGGAAAAGGGATGCTGGATGGGGCTGTCTGCGGTGATGTGTTTGCATCCCCTTCACAGATTCAGGTATATAAAGGAATTCAGGATACAGTTTCCGACAAAGGTACATTACTTATTATTAAAAATTACAGCGGAGATATCATGAATTTCAAAAATGCCGCTCACCTGGCAGAAGAAGATGGCATTACCGTTGATTACGTCAAAGTGGATGATGATATTGCCGTAGAGGACAGTTTGTATACCGTGGGGCGCAGGGGAGTCGCGGGAACAGTATTCGTCCATAAAATCGCCGGTGCTGCTGCTGAAGAAGGTTTGAGCCTGATGGAAGTAAAGAAACTGGCAAATAAGACGATAAATAATGTGAAGAGTATCGGATTTGCACTGTCTTCCTGCACCGTTCCGGCAAAAGGAACGCCGACGTTTGCTATCGGTGAGCAAGAGATGGAATATGGTGTGGGAATTCATGGCGAACCCGGAACCAGCAGAGAGCCCGCCGCAACTGCGGATGAACTTGCCGGGAAAATGACGGCTTCGCTTCTGGCCGAACTGCAGATAGAACCGGGGCAGGAAGAAGAAATAGCGCTGCTTGTTAATGGGTTCGGAGGTACTCCGCTTCAGGAGTTATATTTGTTTAACAATTCCGTGTTAGAAGTGCTTGCTGAAAAAGGCGTAAAAGCCAGCAGGATTTACGTGGGCAATTATATGACCAGCATTGATATGCAAGGTGCATCTTTGTCTATATTGAAACTGGATGAGGAATTAAAAAAGTATTTAAGCATGTATTCTGATGCACCGGCATTTATGGTTCGGGAGACCGAAGAAGATTGCATCTTCAGGCCGCTTAAAAGAGCGGAAGTAAAAACCAAAACCAGCTATGCGGCAAACGATCAAGAATTCTGCAAGATAGAAAGGAACAAAATTTCGTTAGATAATATTATTTATCTGGTTGATAAGATGGGGGAAGTGATCATTGAAAATGAAGTTCCGTTTTGTGAGCTTGATTCTCACGCCGGTGACGGTGATTTTGGAATGAGTGTGGCGAAGGGGTTTAGGAAGCTGAAAGCGGAGTGGCACGATATTGTAACCAATAATACCGGTTCTGTCGGGCAGTTTCTTGGAGAATGTGCCATTGTTATCATGGAGCATTGCGGAGGTGCCAGCGGGCCGATATGGGGCTCTGCTTTCCGCAGCGCCGCTAAATCGGCAGGAGAAAAGACGGAGGTTGCTGCAATCCAGTTTGCAGCTATGCTGCAGGCGGCAGTCAAAGGGATTCAGGATACGGGCGAACGTTCTTTTGGCCGCGGCGCAGTGCCGGGAGATAAAACGCTGATTGATGCCCTGGTGCCATGTGCCGATGTCTGGAGTGATGAATCCGCGCAAGGCGGCACTATTGTTGAGATTTTCAAAAAAGCTGCCGCCGCCGCAGTGGCCGGAGCCAAGAAAACAGAGGGCATTGTGGCCCGAATGGGAAGAGCCGGAACCGTTGGGGAGCGAAGCATTGGATATCCGGATGCGGGAGCGCATGCACTGGGAATTATTTTTACTGAATTGAGTAAGTTTGTAAAAGAATAAATAGGAAAGACATCTTTCTTTAGTAATGGTAAAAAATCAAAAAAGTACAGCCTGGCATAAATATTACAGTAATTTATGCCAGTTGTACTAGCCGGTTTTATGCTTTTGAATAATCTGGTTCGCCGTGTTAAAATAAATCCTGTACGGTATATTTCGATAACTCCTCTCTGATGTTTTCATTTATTTCATTAAGGCTGCCACATAATTGCTCCGAGTCCATGCGTAAATCTCCCTCCAGGTTTTTACGTATGTCAACGCCTTCAAAAATATCTATGATTTCCAGCAGTGTTATATTGTCAATATTCCTGTTCAGAGAAAAACCTCCGCTCACATTGCCTCTTCCCTGATGTGCTTTTAATATGTCTGCTTTATCAAGACCTCTAAGTAATTTTAGCAGTACGCCCTGGGATATCCCTGTATCCTGGGCAATTTTATTTGATGTAACAACCTCTTCTTGCGTTTTATAAATTTTATGAATTGCTTGGAGTGCATAAAATGTTGTCAGTTTTATCTTCATATGTTCTTCCTTTATTATTCACTTATATTTATTATGAATATTACCCTCTATTGACATTAACGAAAGGTATTTGACTTTTTTATGTTCTTTTAGAAAGGATTGATGATAACGCTTTTCCGCATTCTGACGTTCCTGCTTTGCTTCTTCAAAGGTATCATACGTTCCCAGATAATACCGGGTCTTTTTAAATGTAATTCCTGCTTTATATTTCCCATTATGCAATTGGTAGACTCCGGTATATCCGCTGGTATTATCTCTGCGCTGCTTTCTCTGCAGGAACTCAACACATGTTCCGTCTATAAAATGCAGGTGGGCAGGCAGTTCTTTTCCCAGCTCCTTCAGACGGCAGCCGCAGCTGACCTGACTGCTATGTACCAATGCCGTTTCGGATATATCTGTTTCTTTCCCACAATCACAGATGCAATGCCAGATCACGGATCCGCTGCGGGTCCGCTTTTCGGTGGGAAAAAGGGCTCGCAGGCGGTTGAATTTCTGATCGGTGAGATTCCGAAACTCCGCATGGTTTTTGCGCCTTTTTACACATCCGCAATGTTTCGAATGACCGCGTATCAGATTCCTTACACTCTGTTCATAAAGATTGCCGCAGTCACATTGGCATTTCCACACTATATTCCCACCCTTGCGTTTCTCAGTGGGCGAAAGGGCGGTCAATTTTCCAAACCGCTGCCCGGTGATATCGCGAAATTTCCTGCGGTTCGCCTTTTCTCCGCACCCGCAGCTCTTGGTACGACCGCTTTTTAAGTTATATAAATAGACTTCCGTCTGATTTCCACAGTTACATCGACAGGTGCATTTAAGGGCACTCTTTTGATCTCGGTAGGTAGCCAAGATTGTTAATTGTCCAAAAACCATGCCTGTATATTTTTCATATTCTGTCATGATATTACCTCCAAAACTACGAAAGACCATATTCCTGCTACCAGAAACATGCTCTTTCATTTTCCATGCATGGATGGAAGTATCAAATATATATATGTTCTAAAGTAGAGGAATTACCTGATTTTATTTTAACTGATTCTTGATATCCAACATTACACTAAGGATTGCTTCCTCCTCCCTTCTCTTTTTTTTCTGCAGGAGGATGCAGACCGTGACGGCTCCAACCAACAAAAGAAGCACTGGAATGATCAGAAGATCATACCGAACGGATTTCACCTCTTCTTCCTGCGTATCCGTTTCACTTTGGATGGCGGCATCGGACTTCTCTTTTGTGATTGTAAAGTTCCTTTCCCATTGCCACTGTGTACTTGCTGTGGTTAGCTTGATCTGCAGGGTATATTCTCCCGCATCTATTTTGATTCCTTTCGACGGAACGGAAAGTTCATAATCAAAATGTGCAGGGATCTCTATATTTTCCTGGCTGGCTTCGAAGAAAACCTGCTTTTTCCCTTTCTTGCGTACGGTAGCAGCAATCGTTACCTGATTCGCAGCAATCGATGTCTTATTTTGTATTTTAGCCTTGACTTCATTGTTATCTTCTGTTACGGAGACATCTTTCAGGGTTAGTTCCGGACTGGAAACACCTTCCTCTGCCTGTAAAAACACCGGAACTACATAAGAAAACTCAGCTTCCTGCTCCGTCTCCTGAAGCAGCTTTTCTATCCCCTCCTTGATCACCTCCGGCTGGCTTAAGGTACTGCTGCTTAGCTTTAAGGGCCCGGCTCCCTCTGACTGCCCCATGCCCATCTCCACAGCCGGAGGTGCTTCTGCAGATGCTTGCGGATCATCTGGTGATAGCAAAAATACAAGCGCACCCGCCATTGGCTCCTTCAGTCCTTCCGCAGGCATGTTCACCGTATATTGGAACAGATACGCTTTTTGCGCCGGAAGCAGGATTTCACGATCTCCTTCTATGTATTCGGAAAGTCTTTTTTCTCCGGCATCGGCCGGATTATCCTGACCAATATATGCCACTGCATCCGCCTCTTGCACGGCAGTATAGATGTTCGCAGATACGGTCACAGCCTTATCGGTATTGTTCCTGACTTCAATTTGAAACACCTGCTTGCGGGAAGGGGCTACCGTCAGATTAAAGTAAGGCTCCTCCTGCGCTTCCTCCGTTAGGATGGGTGTGATCACATAATCCGCTTCGGAAGCCTTTACGTGACTGCATAAGATGCACCACAGAACCAGGCAGGCAATGCATACGCTTACGCTTCTATACCAAACCCTTTTCTTCATAATCTGCTTCTTCCGCATTAATCTGCTGCATGTCAATTACCCGAAAGATTTTCTTAATATCAAAGGATGCGGCTTCGTCTTTAACGGAACTAAACCCTCGGTTTACATTGTCATATTGTACAGACAGCTGTTTTAAGAATTCCTCTACGGATTTCTTTTCTGATTCAACACGTTTGCACCAGTTCCGGTATACTTCATTTTCCTGCTTATATTTCGCACGCAGGTTCAGCAGCTTGATCATTTCCTGTTCCGCCTCAACACGGGCATTGTCAATGATACTCTGCCCCTCTCTGCGGGCTTCCCGTAAGATCTCCCCGATTTCTTGCATATAACTGTAGGATTCTACGCTTTGCACTGCGTTTTCCTTTTCCTTCAGCTTTTTCAGTTCCTGCTCTTTCTCGCCTAGCTCCTGCTCTTTTTCATCTAATTCCTGCAGGATGTCATGTATTTTTTGCTCCTGTTTTAGGATGACCTGCTCCTGCTCACTTAATTTCTGCTGTATGTCTTCGGATGCCGACACAAGGGAATCTTTCCGGCTATTCTCTTCCCCTTTCACAGGTTCCAGCTTTCGTATTAAGCCGGTATAAAATTCCTCTTTATCCTTAAGCAATGTCTGATACCCCTGAAGCTCATTTTTCATCGCCTGCGCTTCTACCGTCCGATCTTGTATCTCCTCTTTGAGTTCCAGTATTTCTTTGGTACGGCTCTCTAATTCTTCCTGTATTGCTTCTGAAAATACACCTGGCTTCTGCAGACCTTCTATTTCTTTTCTTAATATATGGGTTTCTGTCTGCAGTTTTTCGATCCGTTGTTCCTGTTCCTGTTTTTCTCTTTGCAATTGGGATACGGTCTCTTTGAACTGGTGTTGTTCTTCCGCCTCGCTCTTTTGTCTCTGCACTTCATTCTGCAATGTTATTGCCTGATTTTTATATTGCTGCAACTCATGAATCTCTATTTTCTGCATCTGTGTTTCCTCTTCTAATTTCTGCGCATATCCCTTACTTTGCTCCAGTTCTTCATTTAATTCCTTTGCTTTATTATCTAATATCGTTGTCCTGCTCTCTAATTCCGGCAGGAGTTCCTTTGTTTTCTTCAGTTCTTCGTTTTCCTTTTGGAACCCTTCATTTTCTTTCCGGAATCGTTCTGCCAAATCTTCGGAATCTTTCGCATATGCCTTGCTCTTATCCAGTTCATCACTTAATTCACTTACTTTTTTATGTAATTCATCTGCCTTTTCCTGTAATTCCGGCAGAAGATCATTTGATTTCTTAAGCTCCCTGATCTCTTGTTTTTTGGCTTCATTTTCCACCTGCAGACCGGCAGCAAGTTCCTGATATTTCATCAGACCGGCAATCTGGTCTATCTGCTTTTCAAACTGCTGCTCTTTTGCATGAACTGATGATTTATGAGTATCCAGCTCTTCTCGTGCTGTCTTCTCACGGGCTATTGATGCTTCGAGTTCTTGCTGCTGCTTATCCAGTGTTTCCTTTTGCTTACTAAGCTCCTGTTCCGCATAATCACCATACATCCTGATCAATTCCTGGATATGCATATACACGTCGATCCTATCCAATCCACCTATATTGCTTTTCTTTATTTTCATCTTATCTACATAATCTACGATATCATCCTTCGTGATCATGGTATTTTGAATCCGGCTCATATTCTTCCTCCCTGTTTTTTATGAATGGATTTATAGCTCTTTCATGATGACCTTTTTACAATTCCTTTTCATTTTTAAGATCCTTCTATATCTGAGCACAAAGATGCCGGACAATAAAAGGACAACAGGAACAACCACAAGCAGCCAAAGATATCCTGTTGTTTTATCATATGCCTGCGTTTTTTCTGCATGGGCGGTATCTGAGCCGATAGTAAAATCTTTTTCCCAGTTCCATTCCTTTTGTGCAGTAGTTACATTTAGATACAGCGTAAATTCTCCTTCTTTCAATGATGTTCCATTCAGATCGATCGGAAAATCAAAATTCGAATTGGGTGCCATCCTCATATCTTCTTTTGTTGTCTGATACAAGGTTCCGGTGGTTCCTTTTCGGGTAACACGGGCTTCCACTTTCAGATCATCCACATATGCTGCTATGATGTTCTGGATATTTGCACTAATCACCGGGAGACCTTCTTCCTCCCCATAGAACACATCATTTAGCACTAGTTTCGGCTGCAGTTCTTTTTTGCCTTCCCTTAGTACGACCCCTATGACATAGGAATAGGTGTTTTGAATCGCAAAACCGTCATCACTGTCTGCTTCCTCTATTTCCGCATCTCCGACCAATCGAAAGGTGATACCTCCGGCTAAGATCCCTTTATATTTCTTTTTTGGCATCTGGATCTGCAGTTCCAGTACCGTTTTGCCTTCTGCGGGTACTGTTACCAGATCATCGCAGGTTACAATCTCTTCCATCTGATAAGGAAGCGTGTCATCCGGCAGGATCTCCCCGTTTACATACTCGACCACCCCATTCTTGTTGGTGGCGGCAGTGTGGACCTGTGGTTCAACCTGTATCTCCTGGCCGGTTAGATTCCAGATCTCTACTTCGATCGTCTGCTTTTGTGATGCTTTCATTTTCAGGTCAAAATAGGTATGATCCTCATCTGCCTGGTTCTCTGGTATCACAGCCTTTACGGCAAACTTCACTTCAGAGAATTCCCCGGCCAGAACCGGGAGCGGACTGCATAATAACATCCCTATGCATGCAATTAGAATACATTTAAAATAACTGATATGCTTCATTTCAATTTATCACTCTCATCACTTGTCTCGTTGTATTTCAGTATCTTATCCCCTGTCCATACCAGCACAGCGGCCATTCCTTCCACCCCCAGAAACCATATCCATAACCGGCATGCTCCGCTTTTCTTTCCGGCGGTCTGATAATGAAAGACCTCTAAATACTCATTTACTTCTTCGTTCCCTTGCTCACTGTCTTGGTTTCCCATTCCTTCTTCCATGGTACTGGCATCGATCAAGGTTCCTCTTACCATGTACCGGTAATTGGTGCCAACCCCAGTCTGGTCACAGGTAATCAACGTAACGGTAGGTGTTTTCGTATCTTCCAGTATTTCTACCTCATTTTGATGAATGATCTTAATTTCGGTCACCTGATAAGTATAAAGCACTGCCTTATCTGTCAGCTGTACCCAGTCTCCGACCGCAACCTGCAAAAGCGGTCCGAACAGCAAGGATTCATCCTGCATATGATGACCCGCCAGACAGTAATTCCCCTTCCCCATGACTTGATCGCTTTTCATCGTACCGGCACCTGCGATCAGGCTTGCCTTGGTGGATCCGTTGAAGATCGGCTGGTATATCCCTACCGATGCGATCGCGATCGCCCCGAGCACCTGTTCATTATCGATATCCGAAACATTTTGAAGAATACTTGTCAGATCCTGGATTTCAACATCATCCTCGACCACCGTACCTGCAAACCGGGCCTGAGCCGTATTGCCCGCGATCTGTGCCGCCGTATAGTTTTGAAGAAGATAGCGGTTGCTTAGTACTTCTACCACTGTACTTTCTAACAGCGAAGACAGAAGCAGTCCAATGCCGACAAATAATAGCAAAAAGGCTGCTATCCTCGTCAAACATTTCTTCACATTATTCCTCACAGTATTCTCCTTATGCAGCGGTTAACCATTTCCTTTAATTCTCAAGATGATTTCTTCAATGATTTCTTTCAAACGTATTTTCTGTTTCTTAGATCGTTTCTTATACCAGACCAGGATAAAGGTCAGGAACACCAAAAGAAGGATCCCGCCTCCTGCCGCCATATAGATCCACAGCTTGCTGTGTTCGATGGAGACATCGGTTTCATTAAATGCTTTTGCTTCTTCCTGGGTAATCACAAATTCCCGTTCAAAATCCCAGGTGCCTTCACTGCTCTCCACTTCAAGCGTCAGGACATACGTTCCGGCTACAAAAGGTTCCCCGTTTAAAGGTATCGCGTAATCAAAATTGGAATTGGGGGCCATTTCCATATCGCTCTTGTCCAATTCATACAAGACTTCCGTTTCCCCTTGCCTTTTTACCTGCGCATTGATATGCATATTCGTTACATAGGCCGATTGGAAATTCTGAATATTGGCATTGATAACGTTCTTCCAATTGCTCTGTGCCGCAGACACCTGATTTAATTGCAGATCCGGCGACACTTCCGTTTCATTGACCCGCAGCAGCATCGCGATCACGTAAGCATATTCATTTTTAATAGCAACGCCGCCCTCTTGGTTTGTTTCCGCATCCTCCTCATTTAAAACTTCCTGGAAATTGATTCCCCCCGCCAGGATCCCGTCAAAAGATACTGATGGCATCAGCACCTTTAACTGCACAGTATACGTTTCTTTTGCCGGTACCACAATACGCCCTTCCGTACCGACCAGATCATCTATTTTATACAACAGCGTATCATCCGCGTCTACATTGGAACGGACTCCGTAATCTACTATACCTCCACCGTTTGTAGAAGCTGTGGCAATACTAACGTTGATCGTTTTGTCCTCTTCTGCATGGTTGATCACCTCAACCTGAAGCGTCTGTTCTTCTCCAGGCTTCATCAGCAGATCAAAATAAGCCGTGGTTTCATTTCTTTGATTCTCCGGTATAACAGGCCTTACACTATATTCTAAGCCGCTGGTCTGAGAAGCTTCGGCTTTTATGCTGTTTCCCGTCAGGAATATGGCGCACACTGCTGCACACAGCAAAAGTCCCTTGATACCCCAATGGTATGTTCTCTTTCTTTTCATGATTCCCTCTCTAGTCTTCCTGTAGCTCTTTCATGTAATATTTCCCAAAAAGAAAGCAGCTAACATTCTTTTTTAAAAAGAATGTTAGTCTCCTTTCTAGATTCTTGCTAAGTATATCCTCAAAAAGTGAATATTTTTGAATTAGCAGTTCCTAGCAACACTTACTTTTCTGATACAAGAAGGTATATTTTCAGTCTTCTGTTTACTAATCCGGAGTCGCTTCAAGCGTCCATTTAATCGTTGCCTTGTAAGTACTCTTATATACCTGAGTTTCCGCAGGAATAGTAAGGTTAACGCTCTCCTTTGCAGTATCCGATGTTCTTCCGTCTCTTGGGGTATCCCCAAACCGAACTGCGGTTACGCCCATACCTTCATTTGCTTGTGCAGCTGCAATTTTAAGGGATGAACCATCATTTTGCAGCGTTCCGCTATTGACACTAGAAGGAACTACCGTTCCCGTCTGTGATTCGGCAGCTACATTAGACAAAATAATTGCTGCCCCATTCAGTTCATGGGTGCCATCGGAAAATTGATCCGTCAATTTAGCTTTGATCTTCCAACCTTCTCCTGTACCACTGACATCTGTTACCTGTACATAATACGGTACTTTATCCCCACCCGCTTCTACAGGCAGTTCTGCATCATAACTCTTATCCTTGGTTGTGATCTCCTGTGTACCGAAATCAAATGCCGGCACTACGTCCAACCTGAGCTCACCCGTATTACCGGTTGGTTTTTCCTTTTCTGGATCCGGGGTAATGTTTACATCCGGATCTTCAGGGTCTACAGGGTCTGTCACTTCATAACCGTCACCAGATTTGAAGGTGATCTTATTATTCGTCGAATCTACATCCCCATCCGCTGCAAAAACACTGACTACATTGCCAAACAACATCGTTGCTGCTAATGTAAATGCTACTACCTTTTTACTACGTTTCATGTTTCTTTCCTCCTAAGATTAAAAGTTATTTATGTAAATTTATTTTTACATACCATTATATTGTGCCGCCATGCTCTGCTTAATACGGCACGTGTTCTTTCCGGATAATAGTTCCGGCTGTCGATCCATTTCTCCTGTTCTTTACCATGAGCCGCCAGCCGGCAAACATTAATATTGCACAGCCTGCTGCCGGCAGGATCTGATCTGCCCTCTGACCTGTTTGGGGAAGGCTTGTCTTGCCGCCGGATGCCGAACCGGTACCCGTACCTGACGGTTTGCCTGTAACAGACGGCGTACCGGTTGGTGTTGGGGTTGGCTCGATATCTGCGCTGCCTTCGAATTTGATCCCGGCACCTCCGTCAAAGGAGCTGTCATCCGCAGATACAGTCCATGTACTGACCATCATGCACAGGAAAAGCATACAAAAAATACAGTTTAATTTCTTCATATCCGCCCTCCTCTTATGGCACATCACTCAGTACCCAGTTTACTGTTGCAGTATAGGATCCTAATTTCACTTTCCCGGCAGAGGCTTTTACTAACAAGCCGTTTCCATTGCCTGATATGGACCACTGGTCATACACATCGAAGATATCCGAAGTATTAGTATGGCTCCAAATGCTTACCGCACTGTTTCCTATGACTTTTTCCACACCGTTGTAGGAATAAACCAGGGCAATGTCCAAAACATCGCTTCCTCCGTTTAAGGTAAACGGTTCTTCTAACCGGGCCGTCAGTTCCCACTGATTCCGGAATTTCCGACTGTCTTCCACCTGCAGTTCCATCGTCTGGGCCGGATAACTCTTTTGACCGGGAGAAATCCCATGGGTTCCATAAGAGATTTCCGATGAAACCGTCAGTTCCAGTACACCATAATAGACCACATCTAATTCCAGCCGCCCATCAAACACGGCATCGTGGAATGCATATTCTACCGGAGGGTTCTCATTTCCGTTATTGGCATAAACTCCGTTATCGGTCAGTTTTGCCAAGTCATAATCGGTCAGCTGATCCGTATTCGGCACGTTGTCATTCAGCGCAGCCGCAATGGTATACCCCTCTTCCAGGGCAATCGGAAGGGTAATACTCCATTTCCCATCCGCTCCTACGGTTGCGGTTTCCGTTGCCAATAAGGCTTTATTTTTATCATAAATATAAAGATAGGCTGTCGCACCAATATCTGCAGCAGTACCGCTGATCGTCTCTGCCCTTGTTGTTATTTTTCCTTCATACATGCGGACACTGGTATCCAGATCATCCACTGTAAGTGCAGTTGGCGGTGTAACATCGTATATCCTTACATCATCCGCTTTCAGGTCATCCGCAGTACTGGTATGGACCCGGTTAGAGGTACTGTCTGCCCCGCCGCGCCATGCGGCAATAACTTCTACTGTATATCCTATTGGCAGATAATCTCCTTCCCCATCACCATCCGGGTCATACATAATCTCAAAGATACCCGCTTTCTCCGGTTCGCCGTAGACACTCAAGCCTTCATTACTGTTATCATTTGCCGCTCCAACCGTTGTATCCGTACCGGTAAAGACAATATTTCCATTTGTATCTTTCACCCGCACTGTTACATATACCTCGTCTGTCCATGCATCCCTTTGGGCTTCAAGTCCTTCCGGAACATAGGCATGTCCATAGATATACTTATCCGCATCTGTGGGAACGCGCAGCCAATCAATGACGGCCGCAGCATTATTTGCACTGATCCTGGCATAATCACTGGCCACTCCGTAAGTAGATTTGTTAAACTCTACCGGTATATTGGTAGAAACAATGTTTCTAAAATCAGCCCCACTCAGAGAGTAGTCAAACAAGGACCACGTTGCACTGGGATTCCCATCCAGATCACTGCCTTTTGCCCAGACCGATAAATCGGACTGTATTGTAGTAAATGTTGAGCTTGAATTCCTTGCATCAATGGCATTCCCACCACCCGGGCGGTTATTCCTGATATCAAAGTACAAAGGGTGATCTAAAGTGATAGTGGAAATGCCAGAGCTATTGACGGTTCCGTAATCTGTTCTGGCCGTCCGCCCTGTTGCGATAAAAATCGCCCGGTCTTCTACAGTGATGCTGCTTGAACCGCCGTCGTTGTAAATCGCAGGCCCCCAATCCGCAACAATTTTTACTTTACTTCCATATCCGCTTACCGTAAAAGAATCTGGACGGCTAGTACTTCCGCTCGTGTAAAGGATTCCCTGGTTGTCGTCATTGCTGTTTCCGTTACTTGCCGACCCATTCCCTTCATTATAAACCTCAAAGTTACCTCCGTTTATCACCGCAACAGAATTATTCCCACCATACAACCTTACAGCAGGGCAATCCCCTCCCGTCTTATGTATATATACTTCACCATTATCAACAACAAACGACTGGTTTCCCAGAATCCTGAAACGCAATGGAGTAACAAGATTATTTGCATTAGCATCCTGCGTAAGTTCTATCCTTCCACCATCTTTTACGGTAAAAACAGAACCATCAGACCGCACCTGAATAACTGAATTATTCTTTGAATAACCAATGATTTCAGCATCGTCTGTAACAGTGAAACGGCAGCTGCCATCTGTAGCATTTTCCCCGGAAACAATCATGGCCGCTCCGGTATTACCAGTTTGAGTATTTGTCACATTGAGAATCAACTGGGTACCTTCTCCTGAAAGATTGATAAAAGCAGGAGCGCTCGTAGTACTACTAGTCCCGTTCTGCAACATGATTCCAGCACCAGCAGAATTAGTGCCTCCAGAGGTGTCGGCCTTAAAAACAGCCCCATCGACCATTGTGAGGTGATTCGTTGTGTTTGAAGTATACCCTACGTTATGTACATAGATGTCTAGTTTCGATTTAGCTTCCAAATTCAGACTGGTTATCGCACCATAAATCCCATTAGAAGCTGTAGGACTCATGTCACTGTAAGAGCTACCAGTATTTCTGATCGTTACTGTGGAATATTTCCGTAAATTCACTTCGCCGCCCAGCATATAAATTACACTATTGGATGCACCGCTGGAATTGGCTGTTAAAGACGAGCCTGTACCTTCTGCTCCATCCGAATCCATCGTAAAATTGCCTGAAATGTAAAACTGATAGGTAGCACCGACAGAGGTAGTCTCTATTACCGAATTCGCCTTTGCCGTAAAATTTTTAACCGAAAACTGACGGTTTGCAGCATTGGTTGAATTTGCAGTTACTTTTGCATGCTCTTCCACCGTAAAATCTCCGGTAATTCCGAACAAGGATTTTCCCGCGGATTTAGCCTTTAAGACCGCATTATTTCCTACTATGAAATTGCCGCCGGCAGACACTTGATAATAACTGTCGCTGGTGGAAGTAGTTGCGGTAGAGGTCGTAAATTCAGTTCCATTACCCATCACAAAATCACCGGTAATATTAAACTGATGATAAGAGTTGGATGTGGAAGTGGTCGTAGCTGTCAAACTTGTCGATCCTTCTTCCATTGTAAAGTTTCCGCCAACCCGAAACAGGGATGCGCCAACAGATGCAGCCTCCAGCTTGCTGCCGGCTTGCATTGTCAGGTTTCCTCCCACAGCAATAGTAAATGTGGACGTGCTGGTTGACGTAGTTGTGGATGCCGCCGTTAAGACCGCATTGTTTACCAGTACAAATTCGCCTACATTAAAAAACGATGGAGCATTAGAAGACGATAAATTATTACCCGTCCCATAAACAGTTACAAGCGAATTCTCCGCAGTGATCAGTCCGGCGGCATTTCCCGTTCCGGTTCTGACATCCTGCAACACGATGTTCCAGTTACTGCTTGCAGCAGCACTAGTCTGGCTAAAAATAGCTGTTGCCGGTGTTTGTGTCTTAACCAGATAAACATCCGTTAAGACTAAATTTACACTGGCTGTTGCCTGACCAAGAATAATTCCGTTTGAAGTGGTACCGCCGCTGCCGAAATTAATCGTATGACCATTTCCAATAATCGTCAGGTCACGGGAGATTGTTCCCGGATTGCTAGTAGTTCTTGTCAGATCCGCCGCTACATTAATTATAGAGACTCCGGTATTCCCTAAGGCGGCAACAAATTGATCCCAGGTACTAACATTTTCCGTTGTTCCAAACGTAGAGATTTCATATGCTGATCGTTGTCCGGTTTCTTCTTGTTCCGCCGAAACTTCATCCGAACCCTGGGGATTGACAATTTCTTCTGTCTCCCAGGTCTTTTGAGCTTCCGAAAGCACATCGGAATCTGCATCCTGTCCATTCACTATTTCTGCCGTCTCATCTGCGGATTCTGTTCTTTCTCCTTCCTGATTATTTATCTGCTCTTCTGCGGCCACACCAGATACGCCAAATACATTTACACTAGGCAGTGCGATACAGAGAACCAGTACTAACAGGCTGCAAAAAAATTTTGATTTTTTCACCGATGCCTTTTTTTTACGCTGCAATTATTATCACCTCCTGATTTTGTAATATATCTTTCGATATATTTTATATTTATATCAATACCAATCGGTATTAATATCTTGCCAATACCGTTCTGCTTCCGGCATTTCCAAATATTGATTAAAAAAATAAAGTAATTACAGGTTTTTTAAGTCAAATCATGTTAAACTAAGATACTATGGATAAAATAAAATCATAATATCTTTCAACAACTATCTTAAATAGCGAAAAAGGTAATTTACTTCGCCAATATAGCGTATTAACAAAGAGTCTGACCAAAATGGTGACGGTTTAAAAAATTATTATTAAATTTACTGTGAAATAATAAGTTATCTGCTATGTAAAATAAAAAGAACGTGCTGCTTCTATGAGAAAAGCACAGTTCTTTTTGGGGTATTGTAATGCAAAAGACTCTTTCACGTCATTCTTACCATGGATTCCCTGAATTTAAACAGAACAGGAAAACAACCGGTCCAGTGTTTTCATAGCGGTCCGTTTATGTTCTATCTGACTATGTCCATACCTGTCCAGCGTTATTTTTGCCGACCCATGGCCTAATATCTCGCTTAGTGTTTTGATATCAAAGCATAATTCCATACACCTTGTGGCAAATGTATGCCTCAGGGCATGAAAATTAATATCTTTTAATCCCGCTTTTTTTAATAGTGCTTTAAAACGGTATTGTAATACACGGGGTTCTAAAGGATGCTTATGATAAGTAAATACATATTCATCAGTATTTCTCTTTTTATACTCTTTAAACAGTCTCAGGATATTAACAGGCAGAGGAATCATGCGTGCAGAATGACTGCTTTTTGCACTTCCGGTAATCAACATGGTACTGGTCTTTGCATCCGGGTTATAACACTTGATCCGCTGTAACGTTTGAGACACATAAATGACACCGTTTTCCAAATCCACATCGCTCCATTTCAGAGCGCAGATCTCCCCGATACGCAGCCCTGTATAGATGGCAAGAAGTATGGAAAAACCATTTTTATCTCTTTTTGCTGTCTGTTCTAACAATTTCTGTTCCTGTAATGTAAGCAGCCGTGCTTCCTTTTTCTCTATTTTCGGAAGCTGCGCACCTTCACAGGGATTCACATATATATAGTCATACTCTATTGCTTTTTTCATGGCAGAATACAGTACACGGTAGATATTGCGCACTGTGCCTGCAGACAATCCCCGTTCCGATAAGGTACTGATGAAAAACTGGACATCCTCCCGCCCAATATTACATAGCTTTTTATCACCCATAAGGGGAATGATCCACTTATCCAATATGGAAGCATAGTTGCTGAATGTAGATGCTTTCACATGTGACTGAATGATACCATAGAGCCAGTAGTTCAGAAAGTCTGATACAATTCCCGTTCCGCACATTTGAAGTGGCTTCCCCGTATGCATATACTTTGCCTTGGCCTGGACAAGCTTTTTCCTGCATTCACTGTGTTTCCGGGCATATACAGAACCGTAGATCAGCTTTCCCCCGGGCCTGCGGCCTTTGATATACCGCCCTTCCCATCGCCCATCTTTTCTCTTGTAAATATTTTCTCCACGTTTCGCCATATAAATCTCCTTTCTTTTACATGATATTTGACGGTTTATTTGACGGTTAATAAAATGATGATAGCGGTTATTTTGTTGATGCGCTTTTATTAACTTTTGCATATGCCGCCTTATTTTGGCTTTTTTTTTATGCAGTTTTAATCTTTCATCTCATTTATCAGGCTTTTATAATTAGTTTTACAATTATATACAATTTCGAAAATTTCAATTGACAATATTAGACCTTCTTGGTATAATATGTACAGAGTTTATTTCGTCATTTAAGATATATGGCGAATTTTTTGTTTTATAGGAAATTACGTCCTGTAACTATTTGTTCATGCAGAATTGTACCATAAAGATTAGCAAATGTTTTAAAACCATTTAATCATGAAAGTGGGAATGCAGGCAAAACGAAGCCCAGGAATATAAAAGATTCACTTAAGGCTGCTCCTCAAAATAAATCATTTCTACTCCTGGGTATTCAATTTACATCTAAAAAAACCTATACCGATATTCTATTGCAAATCTCCATCAATGCTGGGAATTTACAATAGAATATCGGTATAGGTTTTTTTTAAAATTCTCATTCTTTTACCTGCGCCGTAGTGCCTCTGCAAATGAGTTTTGTGCCAATGGTACTCTTTATAACATCTTGTGTTCTGTTTTCTATGAGTGAAAGCAATCGTTCCACAGCCATCTCCCCCATCCCCTCCAGATTGGCATGAACCGTTGTAAGTCCCGGAAATATCATATCACAGATCCCCGAATCATCGAATCCAATAACAGAAATATCTTCAGGCACGCGATATCCGGCACGCTGAAACATTCCTATAGCCGCTATAGCTATTACATCATTGCAGGAAAGAAAGGCCGTCGGAAGATCTTCCTGCTGTTTGATGTAAGCTTCCATATTGATTTCAGCCTCTTCCTGAAGCACTCCCAGACGCACGATATGTTCCTGATGTACCGTAAGCCCAAGCTTTTCCATTACATAGCAAAAACTTTGATTCCGGTGCCTGATCGCCCCACTCTCAATATTGCCGGTCAGATATCCAATCCTTTGATGTCCCAGTTCCATAAGATGGCGGATTGTCAGATACATACTTCCAACATTTTCAATATTTATGCTATCAATAGACTCCTCTTCAAAATAGCGGTCAATACATACAAAAGGAACTTTTTTAGGAACTAAAATCCTTTCCGGACTGTGGGCGTATTCCGTTCCAAGAAAGATAATGCCGTCTGTCTCTTCTGCCTGTATACTGCTCAAAGTATTACTTACATTACTAAAGTCGGTATTCAGAATATACACAGAACAATTGTATTTTACACATGCCCGTTCAATACCTTCAAGAACCCTTGGCAAAAAATTATCCTTACGGTTAGCAATCCAGTTAGTGCTTTTGTAATAAATGAAACAAATATTTTTCTTTTCTTTAATCTTCCCCTCTTGATTTTTCAGGGTATATCCATTTTCAACCAATACCTGCTCAATCTGTTTTCTCATTTCTGTCCGAACACCCGGCTTATTATTTAAAACCAACGAAACAGATGACGGAGATGTTCCAGCCATTTTGGCAATTTCCCTTATTGTAGGTTTCATCCTTTACCTCCTATGCTGCCTTTCACTATAGAATAAATAATTTTTTGCCAAATTGCAACACCCCATACATCTGCACTTATTGTTTTTAGCCAAGGCCATTCGGATAAATGATCACACGGCAGGCTTCCTGTTTGCGTAAAAGCTCCATACCTGTCAGGATATCCTTTAATTCCAGTTTGTGACTGACGATTTTTTCAAGTCCCAGCCTTTCATCCTGCAGTAAATGAATGGCATCCAAAAATGTATTGTGTGCACAGTAAGTTCCCATAACGGTCAGTTCATTCCGCGTAATAACTGCCGGCAAAACCTGCGAAACCGCAGTGGCATCCTGCCCAAAAATCAACAATTTTCCACCCGCCTTAAGCAAGTCCACAGCTTCTCCAAAAATAGATCCGACGCCTACCGCATCTATTACAATATCAAAAAGACCACCCCAATGGTTAAGTACTTTTTCTTTTATCTTTTCTTTAGAAGGATCAATAAGCAAATCAGCACCACATTTCAATGCCCATTCCTGTCTTTTTTCTGCCTTCTCGCATACTGCCAGCTGCTTCACCCCAAACAGCTTCAGCAGTCTGATAAAAGTCAAGCCGATCGGACCTGCTCCATAAAGCAGTACCCGCTGCGAAGGCATAGGATTTATCTTTTTCATCCCATTCACAACACAGGAAAGGGGTTCGGTCTGCGCGGCCAGCTCAGGCTTCACACCCAAAGGCATATGATAAAGCTGGGCTTCCTTGATCACTGCATACTGAGCAAACCCTCCCGGGAGCGTTTGTCCGTAAATCTCTGCATCCGGGCACAAATTATCCATACCATTTTTACAGGATTCGCAAACATGACATTTCATAATATTGTCAACTACTACGGTGTCCCCTTCCTTAAACCGTGTTACTGCATCACCAACCGAATCCACAACACCATAGAATTCATGGCCCATTGGTGTACCTGGTTTCGCAAACTGTGCCGGCGGCACATGCAGTATATGAAGATCACTTCCGCATATTCCCGCTGCCAGCACCTTTACCCGTACATCTGTGGGGCTTTTGATCTGAGGCATTTCCAGCTCTTTCAGCTTCAGAATGCCATTTCCTTCAAACACTGCTGCTAACATTTTATATCAACCTCCTTATAATTTGAATGTTATTCATATTCAGCTGCATTTGCGGCATCAATGATCCACTGATCCGTATAAATGATCTTCGTGTCTTCCTCATCATAACTGATTGCTTCACCGTTTAGATTTTTCATAAATATGTCTACCGCACCGGAACCCATGCCATATGGATCCTGGGCAACTGTTCCCAGTACCGTTTTATTTTTTATTGGTTCGAAAACATTAGTCTGCGCATCATATCCTAAAATATATACATCTTCTCCCGGAACCAAACCGGCATCAGAAACTGCCTGCGAAGCAGAAATAGCCATCGGATCATTACTGCAGAAGACAACTTCCACATCGGGATGTGCCGTTATAATATCCTGCATACAAGAATATGCAACATCCGGCTCCGACTGCCCGGAAAGTTCTGATACAACTTCCCATCCTGCTTCCTCTACCGTTGCTTTAAATCCATTGCTTCTTGAAATATTTGTATTAGAAGGATCTACGGTAATCATAGCCGCTTTATGTGATCCATCTGATTCTGCCAACGCATCTATCACATAATTTCCTGCCAATACACCGCCTTCATAATTGTCTGATTTCAGACAGGCAAGATATCCCTGGGCTTCGGTGCTGATATCTGTCAAAACAACCGGAATACCTTTTGCCTCTGCCGTCTCATATATAGTTGCGACCGCTTCCGGTTTAGCAGGCGTAAGAATCAGACAGGCAATATCCTGATTTAAAAGATCCGTGCATCCCTGTATCATGATGCTTTGATCACTTTGCTGATCATGTTCCACATATTCATAACCGGCTGCCTCTGCCGCATCTTTAATCCCCTTTGCTAAGGTAACATAATACTCCCAGCTCATGTTATAGCAAGAATACGCAATGATACCCTTAGAACTTCCTGAAGATTCGCTGCCGCTATCAGTTTTGGCGCTGTCTGCTTCGGTGCTGTCCGCTTCCGGAGTTTGTGCGGCTTCATTTTCTGCTGATTCACCCGATGACCCACAGGCTGCCATTTGAAAAACAAAAATCATCATTATGGCTGCTGCTAGAATTTTTTTGACTTTTTTCATTTCATTTCTCCTTTCTTCTTTAGGGCATGTCTGAAAATTCATTGCCCTGGTTGTTTACGCATTTTGAGTTATTTTTTTCTGAGAGTTTTCACGCATTTTTACGATCAACTGCTGAATGAAACCAAAAGAAAATGCCATAAGAAGAATTAATCCCATACAAATTCTCTGCCATTTCGCATCCACATGATATAGATTCAGACAGTTGCTTATAGTGGCATAAAGAATAGCTGCTATGATCGTGTTGAAGATACTTCCCTCCCCTCCGGTTAGTTTTGTTCCTCCCAGTACTACTACTGTTATCGCATCAAAATGAAAATTAGTGGCAACATCGGTACTTGCGCAAGCCTGTCTTGCAGTGATCACCATCGTCGATACCGCCGTGCAAAGACCCATCAGCATGAATGCCAGCATCTTTACTTTTTTCGTATTAATTCCACTGATTTTGCAGGCTTTTTCAGAATTACCAAGCGCTCTTACATTTCGGCCATATACGGTTCTATTTAAAACGATACACCCTATAACGCCGAGAACTATAAAAATTATAAACGGAACCGGAATAACACCAATGCTTCCACTTCCTATTTTGAGAAAGACCGGGTTTGTACATATGATGGTGTTTGCATCATTGAGAATATAGGCCATGGCGCGAAAACTATAATAAGTTCCCAGGGTGGTAATAAAAGCCGGAACATTAAAGTATGCTATGATCACACCATTTATAAAACCGCATACAACACCAATAGCACAGACAATAACCAAAGAAGGAATCAAACCTGCAGAATTCATGAATCCTGCCATAACAATTCCAAGCAATGCCACCATTGAACCAATGGAAAGATCAAAATCACCCATGATAATAATAAATGTCATCCCCAAGGCTGCAATGCCTGTCATTGACGCTTCTCTGAGTATACTTTTCAGATTATCACCCAGGCGGAAGCTGCTGCTCATCGCATACATGACAATCCAGAAGATAATAAGTATCAAAACTACAGCATGTTTTCCTATATTTATTTTCTTCAAAACTCCCCCTCCCTTCTGATTTGGCGCTCGTTTTTCATAGCTTTTATTCCATTTACAATAAGTGCAAAAATCAGGATCATCCCAATTACCAGCTGTTGATAATAAGAGTTCACATTGTTGATGTTCAGCCCGTTTTTAATAACTGCAATTAAAATAGAAGCTGTCAGAGTCCCCGTCAGATTCCCTTTGCCTCCGGTAACCAGTGTTCCTCCAAGAATAACCGTCGTCATGACATCCAATGCAAAATCTTCACCGATCGTAGCTTTCCCAAACATCACCTGCGCCGTTTTTATCAGGCTGGAGAGTACCGCCGTTACTGCAGTCATTGTAAATGCCGCGATAATCATCCGATCGGTCTTGATCCCCGAAATTTTAGATGCTTCCGCATTAGAGCCTACACTTCTAAGTTTCATGCCAAAAGCTGTTTTATAATATATAATGTAAGAACAGACATAAACGAAAACCGTAAGAATAATAGGAAATGGAATACCTGCAATGGTTCCGGAGGAAAGAAATTTTATACTTTCCATCGAATAAAGCGGAATGTCCGCACCATTTGCCATTAAGACGGCGATGCCGCGAATCAGTATCATCGTTACCAGCGTAGCCGCAAATGCCTGGATTTTAAGCTTTGTAACAATCAATCCATTAACAACGCCTGCAATAACCGCAATCACAAACGCTGCGACAACCGCCGGGAAAACTCCTGATGTGGTCGCCACTTTTGCAAGCACTACGCTGACCAGTGCCAATATCGAACCGATAGACATATCGAAAACTCCGGCCGTATATGCAAATGTCATTCCGGCCGCCGCAATAGCCGTAAGAGAAACCTGCACTAAAATATTCTTAATATTAAATGCAGTCATCATATTCGGCTGCATAACAGAAAAGACTGCAAAAAGTATAATGATCACGGCTCCCAGGCTCAGGTTATCACTATGTTTCATTATTAATCGCTTCATTACCCCAATCACGCCTCCCTTCCGGATGCAAATGTCAATATTCTTTCTTTATTGAACTCCTCTCTTTTCAATATCCCGGTAACTCTTCCGTCACAGAAAATGACTGCCCGGTCACAAACCTTGATCAGTTCATTCATATCAGAAAAAACTGCAATAATGCCTATGCCCTCTTTTGCCAGCCGGGATAATAAACCGTATATTTCTTCTTTCGCTCCGACATCTATCCCTCTGGTTGGCTCCAGCATAATAAAAACTTTATTATCCAGCAAAAGTTCTCTTCCAAGCAAAACCTTCTGCTGGTTGCCGCCGCTTAAATATGAGATTTTTTGTTTTGGATCGGCATACTTGATCGACATAAAATCGGTCATCTGTTTCAGCTGCTTTGCTTCACTTTTCGGCTTAATATAAAATCCGAGTTTCTTTTTTAGCTTCCTGATCGAAATCAACGTCATGTTTTCTTCTACCGACATCTGCGCAAGAATCCCCCCGTCTTTGCGGTCATCTGTCAGGAAACAGATGCCATGGTCAATAGCATCTTTGGGACTTTTGAATCTAACTTCCCGGCCGTCTAACAAAACATGTCCGCTGTCATATTGAAACAGCCCGTAAATTGCCGCCAGCACCTCTTCCCTGCCGCATCCCATCAGTCCGGCAATTCCTAGAATTTCACCTTCATAGAGTTTAAAGGAAATATTCTCAAAAACACTTTTAAGCGATAATTCCGAAACCTCCAGTAATACCCGCTCTGTAGCAGAACTTTGAATAACCGCAGTATTATCTATTTCGTGACCTACCATTAGTTTAATAATAGCGGCTTCATTCAGTTCACTGACTGGTTTTGTATCAACATACTCCCCATTTCTTAAAACCGTCACCGTATCAGCCATATCGAATACTTCTGTCAGCCGATGTGAGATATACAGAATTGTCTTCCCTTTTTGGCGCAGCATGAGCACAACCTCTTCCAACTTCTTCACTTCTTCTTCATTCAAAGCTGCGGTAGGTTCATCCATAATGATAATGTCTGCATTTTGTGACAAGGATTTCGCAACTTCCACCATTTGTTTTTCCGAAACTGACAAATGCTTTACATAAGCATCCGGATCCACATCAATTTCCAGAAAATCTAATATTTCCTTTGCATCGGCATATCTCTTTTTCTTTTCAACAAATCCCAGAAATGTTTTCCTTGGGATATCTGAGATATAAATATTCTCTGCAACAGTCAGCTCCGGAATTAAATTGAACTCTTGATAAATTACGCTGATACCACAGGCTGCCGAATCGCTGACATTATTGATTCTGCGTTCTTTTCCATCAATCGTAATATTCCCTCCATCAGCCTGATAGACTCCCCCCAGGATTTTCATCAGCGTACTTTTTCCCGCACCGTTTTCTCCCATAATTGCATGAACACTGCCTTTCGCAACATCAAAACTTATGTCCTTCAAAGCATAGACACCATAAAACTGTTTGAAAATATTACGGATCTGAATATAACCTTCCAACCTTCTCCCTCCCTTGTTTTACTATTGTTTTATTTAATTTTATTTTTTGTTTTATCTCTTATTTATATATTATGCATTTATTTTTAGTTTTGGTCAATATTTTTGTTTTATTTTTCTAATAATCGTTGTTTTTACTATAATCACACTAATGATTATGTATATATTTACAATTTAATTTTATGCTTGTTTTACCTTTTGTAAAACATAGTCAAAATTTTGTTCTTGGAAAGGCCCTGATTTGTTTTATCAGTTTTGTTAAGCTTGTCCATTTACTCCGCCTTTAGGCGGAATTTATCCTTTGGTATCCTACATTTTCCATTGCCCTATCGAGGGCTTTAGTAATAATCTCTTTCGCCTGTTCTGACGGCAAATCATCCTGATTCACCCATTCATCGCCTACTTTTATCATGCTTACGATTTCGAGGTCTTTCTGCAAGATACCGCCTCCTTACCTAAATTTATGATATGTTTCACTGGTTGTACTTGTTTACTGATTTTTTCATAGAATGAAATAAGGAGTGATACAATGCAAGATGTAACTCAATTTAATAAAGGTGCCCTCTATATACGCGTAAGTACCGGCAAACAAGAAGAGCTTTCACCAGATGCTCAAAAACGTCTGCTGCTTGATCATGCCAAAAAGAACGGAATCTATATCGATAAAAATCATATTTATATAGAAAATGGGATCTCTGGAAAACAGGCTGATAAGCGCCCAGTATTTCAGCGGATGATTGCAGAGGCAAAAGGGAAGCCAAAGCCTTTTGATGTAATATTGGTCTGGAAATTCAGCCGCTTTGCCCGGAATCAGGATGAATCTGCATTTTACAAGAGTATCTTACGCAAAAAATGCGGTGTTGATGTAATCAGCATTACCGAGCCGATCATGGAAGGAATGTATGGTCGGTTAATTGAAATGATCATTGAATGGTCTGACGAATTTTACTCATACAATCTTGCTCAGGAAGTCAGCCGCGGCATGAGCGAAAAGGCGTTGCGCGGCGGGTATCAGTCTACCCCATGCCTTGGGTACCAGGCAGTAGGCGGGGGCAGGCCTTTCGTAATCAATGACCGGGAATATAAGGTTGTCCAATACATATTCGATCAGTACGATACAAATTACCAGGACATCACCGCTATTGCCAGAAAAGCAAACAGCCTTGGGTACCGTACCAAACGAGGGAACCCATTTGAAAAACGTTCTGTTGAATTTATTTTAAGAAATCCGTTTTATATTGGTGAGGTAACATGGAATGGAATCACATTTCAGGGCGAACATGAAACGCGTTTGGATCCTGAACGTTTTCATAAACGCATTGCCCGGCTGGACAGTGGATTTCGTCCCAAGAAGCGTCGCAGCGTATCCTCATGTACTCATTGGCTATCTGGCTTAGTAAAGTGTCCTATCTGCGGTGCTGCCCTTGGATACAACCGTGCCGGGAAGAATGGTAACAACAGTTTTTTTTATTGCTGGAAATATGCCAAAGGGATGCATGAAGGCAGCGTTTCCATTACGGAGAAGAAACTGATCCGGCATGTACTGCAGTATTTTGAAAAGATACTGGATGGTGCTGACTTTGAATACGAATACCGTACAGCGATCGCGCCGGCGCAAGAAAGCGAACTATCACTCTTGAAAGAAGAGCTGACCCGTCTGGATATCCGGGAGCGTCGGATCCGGCTGGCATACGAAAATGAAATAGATACCCTGGAAGAATATAAGGAAAACAAAACCCGGATACAGGCAGATCGCAACCAACTGCAAAAAGCAATGAGATCATACCGCCAAAGCACTGCCCCATCCCGCTCCAAAATAGAAGCTCGTAACCAGATCCGTCACGTCTACGAAGTGGTAAGCAATCCGGATATCGACTATCAGATCAAGGGGGGGCTGCTCCGCTCAATTGTAGAGAAGATTGTCTACGATAAACCAAACCAGAAGCTTATTTTTTACCTTTATTTCACGAATAATTCTTGATACACTGATAGAGCAGGCTCGGAAACCAATATTTGCCAAGTGTCATTCTGAGCGCAGCGAAGAATCTTATACACTAAAAGTTTACGAAATTCCAGAGGTGAGATTCTTCGCTTACGCTCAGAATGACAGTGATAATGCGGC
>Ga0153940_1000269_pt1 | contig 30355 bp, 23 predicted proteins | sample TSNJ024MetaG_FD_104736 | JGI IMG/M metagenome (GOLD analysis project Ga0153940, IMG submission 104736) | Attine ant fungus gardens microbial communities from New Jersey, USA - TSNJ024 MetaG | ecosystem: Host-associated > Fungi > Mycelium > Unclassified | place: USA: New Jersey, Brendan T. Byrne...
ATCAGATAAGAAGATCAAGGAGATCCGCATCATCCCCAAGGCAGATGCCCGGTTTTTTGAAATCCAATATACCTATGAGGTAAAAGAAGAACAAAGAAAGTTAGATCTTAACAAAGTGCTGGCGATCGACTTAGGGATCAATAACCTGGCTACCTGTGCCACCTCTACCGGTGAAACATTCATTATTGACGGACGAAGGCTGAAAGCAGTGAATCAATGGTTCAACAAACGTAACGCAAGACTTCAATCGATCAAAGACAAACAAGGGATAAAAGGAACGACCAATCAGCAAAAAGCCCTATACAGCAGGCGTAATAACCAAGTCAATGATCATGTGCTGAAAACGGCACGCACGATCATCAATTATTGTCTTTTACACAAGGTTGGAACGGTGGTGATCGGCTATAATAAAACACTGCAGCGGGGAAGCAGCCTGGGCAGACGTAACAATCAGCAATTTGTAAATCTGCCATTAGGCAATATCAAAGAGAAGTTAGCGTATCTCTGCAGATTGTATGGTATCCGTTTTGTGGAGCAGGAAGAAAGCTACACATCGAAAGCCAGCTTCTTCGACCGGGACTACTTGCCAAGCTACAAAACAGACAACGCACAAGCATACAGGTTTAGCGGTACCCGCATAAAACGAGGACTCTACCGGCATTCTCATGGAGTCATCAACGCAGATGTGAATGGAGCATTGAATATCTTGCGAAAAAGTAACGTAGTGTCCTTAGCCGGACTATACGCTAGAGGCGAAGTGGATACGCCGATAAGAATAAGGATAGCCTAGACGGTCAGACTTCTTAAATGGATTTTTAGGAATCTTAGAAGCTCCCACTTCCAACAACCCAACAGGGTGTTAAGTGGAGAGTAGTTCACACACATATAATCACCCTATATTACTAATTGTAGTGTTAATATATATATTAACACTATTGACTTTAATATTGACTTTAATTATTTTCGTTTCTAAGCAAGATAAATAAATAAATTCAATCATTTATTTATTCACTCTTGTCAACGATCATAATTTATTAATAATTACATTTGTGCCAAATTTGATATGATAGTTGAGGACTGATTTTTCCATATGATTAGAAGGAGGATTTTTAAAATCTCGGCCTTTGTATTATTCGCCAAATAAGTCTTTAGTTCAGAGAAACGGAGCATTAGAAATGGATAGTACTTCGCCCGCTAAAGCGGACGGAGAGTTCGAAGGGTATTCTTTTGCTTTGGAAGAATATTGTTATAGCCTGCATCACCAGCAGGGGCTGATCAGTAGTTTGGCTCCTGAATACGAACAAGCTTAATTTTAGTGTCCTTTGTTAGTAATTCTAACATTGATTTAACGCCAATTATTTCTGTATTAGTGTGACTTCCAACCATCAAATTCATCCCAACGAGTTTAGCATATTGTTGTGAATACAGTACATACTCTCCAGTAATGTAGGTATCACAATCTTGCTCAAAAGCAACTTTCATATCATTTGTCATGTTTCCTGCTCCTGTAGTCACACAAACCTTATGAATTAGCTTATTATTATTTTCATAACATCTTACAGGTTCGCTTAAAATGCTTGAAAGCCGTTGTGACAACTGCTCAAATGTTATCGGATTTTCATATTCGCCTATAACTGCACAAAAATATATATCTTCGTAGGGTATTGCTTTGCTGCAGTTTTTAAGTTCAAGGGCATTTGCCAGTGAGGCACTTGTGCCAAAATCAGCGTCATCTAAAGGGGCATGGAAATACATGTGTATGAGATTTGTTTTAATAAGTAATTCGTTACATTTCTCTTTTAAGCCGAAAACAAATTCCCATGAATCATGGTGGGTTATCAAAATATCTGCTTTTTCTTCTGCGGCCAGTATAATTACCTCAGGGGTAATATTAGTGGCGTAGGCAATAATATTAACTTCTTTATTTTGTTCATTAAAAAATCCCCATTCTCCGGGCTTTTTCGAGAGCTTAGACCTGTCAAACATTTTCAAAATTATTTCTTTTAACTCTAAATAATACATTTTTAGTCCTCCTGATTTTTTTCTCTAAACTGAAGCATTAACATTTTGATTTCTTGTGTTAATTTATCTAAATCAGCCAAAGTGTGTATGGGGTTTGAATGTTCTAAACCAATCGCATTAAGTAAATAGTAAGAAATATATATTTTTTCTATTGATATAGAATAATCTGATAAAACATCCATAAAACCTTTCACTAATAGATCTTCCTTTTGGAAAAAGTGCTTTGATATTTCCGGGTCACTATCCATCATATTATGAAGGTTATTAATTGCTCTTCCATTATCTTTATAAAATGAAATGTATGTGGAAATTAGTTTATCAACAAAAGTTTCAAAATCGTTTGGGTCTGCGCTTTCAAGCATTTCAATGATTGGTGTCAATTTCGAGAAAAAGAAATCATCGTAGACATCATAAAAAATTTCTAATTTGTCACTATATCTGCCATATAATCCGCCGATTGACACGCCTGCACGAGAAGCAATTTCTGTTATATTAGTTGCATGAAACCCTTTTTCACTAAATAATTCAAAAGCTGCACTTAAGATTTTTTGGCGAGTATTTTCTGAGCGCTTTTGTTTAGGCAAATTCTTTTTTGGTATATTGTCCATTTAATCCCTCCTCGTATTCCATTTATAATAACACAAATAAAGACCAAAAACAATAAATGCGAATAAATATTCTAATTTAGATTGGTGTCGTGTTACTGTTCACTCCGTGACCAGTAACACGCTTCGCGATGCACAGGCATTGAACACTTAATGAGTACAAAGTACGAATTTAGTGTGAAAGCCGTTCTTTGCGCAAAGCGTAAAGAACTTCCTCAATTATGCATACTGCATAATTTCGCGCGTTGTATGTCTCGGGATTTCCTTATTATTGGCCGAATGGCCATAGCGGTATGCCCGAAGGGTGCTTCCGTGCATAATGCACGGAAACACCTCGCGGAATAGTCGCCGTGTGAACTGTAACGGTGTCCTGACATATAAGGAAACCCGTCATGGGACGTATACTCTTTTCGTAAATCGCTGTTCGATGAAATTGCCAAGCGGGATGCGGGCGGATTGTTTATTAATATTCCCAAATATGAACAGCCCATGGAAATGTTTTTTATCAAAGAGATATAATTATACTCAGATTTGGTACAATTAGTTAATCAGAATTAGTGATCCGGCTTTTGGATACCCGGACAGAAGTCATCAAGAACTGGTGCTTTATGTTTATAAATAATAAGAATATTTTTGCAATATTATAAAAAATATTAAGATACCATTGGAAGGTCATGGAAAATATATTAAAATAAAGCCGCTAAGTCATCGGGTACATAAAACGCGCTGTGGGGAAAAACACCCTGCGGAGCGTTTTTTATATTTGATAAAGCTCAGCAATAATGCTGATTAAGTATATTTAAATCAAAAGCATATACCAGGGTCATATCTTAGCGAAAGAACTATCATTTATTGCTGTCATCGAAGAAAATTGTTTATAAAAAATAAGAATATTTTTGTTACATTATAACAAATTTTAAGATATCCTTGAAATGTCATGGAAAATATAGTAAAATATTGACTAAAAGCAGTTGGAATTATTAATAGGTCAAATATAGATGTTTTTATTACAAAAATTCATAAATTGATTTTTGAAATAAATTAGAACAATAGGAGTCAGGTAATATGAAAAAAATCAAAATATTGATATGTGATGAAGAACAAGAATATTTGCAACGATTCATGACGTATTTTTCTAATCAAAAAGGGAATTCCAAACTAGATATAACATTGGTGAGCAATCACGATTCGTTAAGAAGAAGAATCGAAGAAATAGAATTTGATATGTTGGTTATAAGTCCAAAGTTTTTGGTTGAAGAAGATATAAAGAAAATACAAGTGATTGTTCTGCTGGATGATAAAAGTTATAATGAAGAATTTCCGTATCCAACTATTAAAAAATATCAAGGATTGTCCAAACTAGAGAAAGATATTATAGAAATATATTTTGATGCAGTGGGATTAGATGAACAGTATATCGAGGAAACGAGTGGGACGCAGGTGATCTCAGTATTCTCGATCAATTCATCTGTAGGTAAAACATTATATGCAATTACTATGGCAAAAGAATTAGTGCGTCGGGGACACAGAGTCTTTTATCTGAATTTAGAGACAATTCATTCAACCTCTTTGTTTCTGAAAGATGAAAATAATAACCAAGTAAGTTCCGAGATTATCTATTATGTGCAAAATCGTTCGAAAAAACTGTTGTCCAAGATGGAAGGCAGTAAGCGAAAAGATATAGAAGGTGGATTTGAGTATTTTGACTTTATTAATAATCCGGAAGAAATGCAAGAGTTTACTGGAGAGGATGCGGAGTATTTGCTGCAAATGCTAATAGGCAGAGAAGAATATGATTATATTATTGTTGACATGGATTCGCAGATACATGAACGTAATCAAAGGATCTTGCGTAAGAGCAATAAAATTGTATGGTTGATGCGCAATGATCGTTTAAGTATTTTCAAAACAGAGTATACGGCACGATATAGTGAAAAACTATTTGATATTGATTGTTACAATGAAGCGAAGGTGTATTTTGTGGTAAGCCACTGTACAAACGGCGATTACCTGGACACAGAATTACCGATTCAGGGAATGTTACCGTATATTGCTGAGTGGCAGTCTGTCTATAGTGTAGAGCAACAATTAGAGCATCGTGGTTTCATGCAGGCAGTATTGCATAGTTTGAAAAATGTATTGCCTTATACGGAGAAGATGAATGGTTGATGATAATGTAATAAAGTCGTTAATGGAAGAATTAAGAGAAACTTTGGATTTTATGCATTCGCTGGAGGATGAGGAGATTTTAACATATGTAGAAGAAACAGTGTTTGCGTATGCATCTAAAAATGCAGTTAAGTCAAAGGATGTACAATTTATCGTAGACCGTATTTATCACTCGTTTCGTGGTTTAGATGTATTGCAGCCGTTGTTAGACAATCGTGAGATTAGTGAAATAATGATCAATAACCATGAAGAAATATTTATCGAAAGGGATGGTGTGGTACAACAGAGTGAATTGAAGTTTGAATCGCAAGAGAAGTTAGAAGATATTATTCAAACGATCGTATCGAAGATAAATCGTATTGTAAATGAATCTTCCCCAATTGTAGATGCGAGACTGGCAGATGGATCGCGTGTGAATGTTGTATTACCGCCTATTGCTCTTAAAGGCCCGGTAATGACTATCCGTAAATTCCCAGATAAGCCTTTGACAATTGATGATTATATCAGATTTGGCAGTATTACAAAAGAAGCAGCAAGTTTTCTTAAAAAGCTGGTACAAGCGAAATACAACATTTTTATAAGTGGTGGAACTGGTTCTGGTAAGACCACTTTTTTGAATGTATTAAGTAACTTTATACCAAGTAATGAAAGAATTATTACTATCGAAGATTCTGCAGAATTACAAATCAAATCAGTTCCTAATTTGGTTAGTCTGGAGACAAAAAATGCCAATACAGAAGGCAAAGGTGAGGTGAGTATTCGGGATTTGATCAGGTCTTCTTTGCGTATGAGGCCGGATCGCATTATAGTTGGTGAAGTCCGTGGGGCTGAGGCCTTAGATATGTTACAAGCGATGAATACCGGGCATGACGGATCATTATCTACCGGACATAGTAACTCTACGCGGGATATGCTGAGCAGATTGGAAACGATGGTTCTTACTGGCGCAGAATTACCGGTGCAGGTTATTAGACAGCAGGTGGCGTCGGCCATAGATATTATGGTGCATTTGTCAAGGATGCGTGATCATTCGCGCAAGATTCTGGAGATCACTGAAGTACTTGGGTATGACGCGGCCACGGGAGAGATTGGGTTAAACCCATTGTATTTATTTGAAGAAACAGGAGAAAAAGGAAGCAAAGTCTTGGGTAAATTAAAGAAGACAGGAAACGAGTTACATAATATGTCAAAATTGCAGATGGCTGGAGTGGAATTACAGAAATAATTAGTAAGACAGAGTGCTCAGACAGTGCAGGGAGGGGTTGTTTGAAAATCATAGAGAATGTTGTTGGTATTGTTATTATTGTCGCATTATTAACAGTATTAATTATTCGTATAAAGAAAAGAAGAGCATCAAATGAAAAAGAAAAGTTAGAAGAAAAACGCGTCGAGGCACATCAGAAAAAGGTACGTGATACGCGGTTAAAGATTATTGCCGGACGAAATAATACGGATAGAAAATTAATTGATTATGGCAGCTATACACTAAGTTTAAGAGAATGGTTGACCACGGTAATTGTTGTGGGCGCCTTATTTGCCATTATTGGATATATTTTTTATGAAAAGTGGTGGGTTGTATTAATTGTGTCATTATTTTCATTGTTAGCCCCCATTTGGCGACGAAAAAAATTATTGAATAATCGTAAGTACATTTTGAATTTACAATTTAAAGAGGCGATACAGTCGCTGTCCTCCTCGTTAGCAGCAGGACGTTCAGCCGAAAGTGCATTTAAAGAAGTGGCAAGTGACTTAAGGCTCTTATATCCTGATCCGAATACATATATTCTGCGCGAGTTCGATATTATTAACCGGAGAGTGGAAAACGGTGATACGTTGGAGCGGGCAATTGAAGATTTTGCTCAGCGTTCAGATGTTGAAGATATTCAAAATTTCTCTGATGTATTTATTACTTGTAAACGAACAGGCGGAAGTTTGGTCGAAGTAATTCAGCGGACAGCGACCATAATTGGTGATAAGTTAGAGATTCAACAGGATATCAAGGTGCAGATTTCACAAAAGAAATTTGAGTCACAGATACTAAATGTTATGCCAGTGGCAATGGTATTACTGTTAAAGGCAACAAGTGGTGATTACTTAGACCCATTATATGATTGGAGCGGTGGTGGACCAATAGTAATGACAGTATGTCTGATACTGCTGGTCGGAGCACTTTTGCTGGGACAGAAGATTATGAACGTTGAAATGTGAGGGAAGGGAAATGCTGATATTAATAATAATGTTGTTAGCAGTGCTGGGGCTGCTTATCTTCTTTCAGCTTCGAGCAGGCAAAAAATATAGTGTATTTATTCAAGAATATAAGAAGGAACTTATGATACCAATGATAGCACCTTGTGCTTTGGAAATGGCAGCAAGTTTTGATCTTATGTCGCGTTTGCATGCACAAGTAGCAGAAATACAACAAAAGATGATCAGTTTGTATGGCATGAAAGAGGCGAAGAACCAAACGATTGCTTTTATAGCACGCCTGATATCGGTAGTTTTCTTTGGCATTATATTTATTCTGTTAGTTGGTCTGGCTCAAAATGGAGATACTATGACAATGGTAGTCATAGGGGTTATGGTGATTATGTTTCCCCTTTTTATGGTTCAAGATCTGGGGACAAAGGTAAAGAAACGCCGCGTTTCAATTATTTATGAATTACCGGAATTTTTGAGCAAGATGGTTTTGCTCATTAATGCTGGTGAGACCGTACAAAAAGCATTTATCCGTTGTGTAAAAACAAAGGAGCATGAAAAGGATAAAAGCCCCCTGTATCATGAACTCCATGAGGCGATGGTTAAAATTGAAAATAATATGCCCTTTTCCGAAGTATTAAATCAGTTAAGTAAAAAATGTGCAATTCAAGAAATTTCGATGTTTACCACCACCCTTCTTTTAAATTATCGAAAAGGTGGGGACGATTTAGTCCGAGCTTTATCAGATTTATCCGTAGTTCTTTGGGAAAAGCGTAAAGCGCAGGCACAAATACGTGGGGAAGAAGCGGCAACAAAGATGGTCGCACCGTTAATGATCGTGTTTGTGATTGTTATGATTATTGTTGGCTATCCGGCACTTTCTTTATTCTAGTTAGTAAAAATGAAAGGTTATAAAACATATGAGAGGGGGTGAGAAAAATGCAAGAATTTCTAAAAAATTTTTGGTATGAAGAAGATGGAATTGAGATTTTGGAAGTTTTAATGGTTATTGCAATCATTGTAGTTATTGCCGTTTTATTTAGAGGTAAAATTATGGAGTGGGTACAGGGTTTGATCAACAAAGGTGACACAGAGATGAAGACAATCACAGGCGGATGATTGAACTGGTGTAGCGACCAGTTGATAGTCACGGTTTAGCCTGCAACTGGTTGCTACACTAGTATGAAAGCTTGTGTAAGCAAGTTTTCATACTAATTATTAAAGAAAAGGTTTGAAAGTAACGATGGGAAAAGTCCGTAATAAGATAAGGCAATTTCACAAAGATGAAAAGGGGTCTGCAATTATGGAGGCTGCCTTTTTGTACCCATCAATATTGATTATGGCTATGGTTCTGCTTTTTATGACGATTGTCGTATATCAAAAGGCAGTAGTCTCATATGTAGCTCATACAGCAGCAGATGGGATAGCGCATACCTGGTTAAATGATGCCGGCAATATAGGTAATGATGATGGATATAGCGGAAAGGTTACCACTTATAATACAAATGGCGAAGATGGGCTGTACTGGAAGTTGTTTGAAGACAATATTATCACAAGGGAAATCTTTAATGTTAAAAGCGCTGGTTCATCAGGAGCAACAGGTAGTAAGCTGCAAAAAGGAGATACATATTACTCAGCAAAGTACAATACAACAATAAAGGCAGAATTGTTAACAGATGGATCCAGCCGCATCAAAGTGACAGCAACCAGTCCGTTTAAGATTCCCGATATCTTGAAAAGTTTTAATATAGACTCAGATGTAAAAGCAATAGCTTATGCAAAGTGGAGTGATCCAGTCGAAGGAATACGTAATGTGCGAGTGGCAATGTTCGTAGTAGATGAATTGCGTAATCAATTTAAAAATTTAGATAAAATATTGAAGAAGATTGGGCTGTGAAAGGAGTAGATATTACATGAGAAGAATGACAAAATTTGTTCATGGGACAGCAGGATCAATATCTATCTTTTTGCTGATAATTATATTTTGCTTTGTAGCCCTGGGAGGACTTTTGATAGATGGAATCCGAGTCCGTACTGCAAAGCAGCGACTGGAGTTAGCTGCTGAAGCAGCAGCAGATTCTGTATTAGCTGAATATAGCAGTAAACTTGCTAATGAATATGGAATTTTAGCTTATACAGGTAAGGAAGATAAATCAACTGCACGTGCTAAAGATGTTGTTGAGACTTATACAAGTGGTGTTGAAGATACATTTAGTATGGCTATATTAGAGAATGTGGAGGTAACCCTGGAGACTGGAAATATATTGAATCCAACCGTGGATAAAACAGTTTTAATAGACCAATTATTAGAAAATTCAAAGTATACAGGCGTATATACATTCGGAAAAGGAATAATGGAATCCTTGGGTTTTTTTGAAAAAAATGGAGCGGCGATGGAAAGCTTTAGTGATATGGTTGACAAACAAGATGAAATTAAGAAGCTTATTGTGGAAAGAAATAAAATTTTAAAAGAGGTAGAGACAAAAACGGGAGGGATTAAGGCATTAAAGAATAAGGTAGAGGAAAAAAAAGCAGATCTGGAATCAAAAACTTTTATCACAAGGTGTGCAGAAAGTTGTTTGGAAGAAATTCTCGTAGGATCTGAAACAAAGGGATTGGGTCCATTATCATCGAATCTGAAAAATCTTGAAAGCAAAAGGGATATGTATCTGACAGCTGATGATCCAGAGATGGTTGCACTTTATGAAGGCGCAATTTCGATTCAAGAGTCTTTGATTAAAGTGATAAAGAATATTGATAAGACAGCAACAGAAAGCCTTAAGGGTTTACGAAGTACATTTGAAGCGGAATCAAAAAAAACAGATGAGGTAATGAAAGCCTTAGATGAGATATCGGAAAAAATAGAAGAGGGAAGGAAAAAAAATGAAGAAATTATAAAGATCATAGGAGATCTTAAAGAGTCAGAAGAGACAAAAGAGATTAAGGATGCTTTGGGAAATACGATTATGAAAGATCAAGATTTCCCGGATATGAAACAGAAAATCAGTGATGTAAAGGAAGAATATAAAGGATATCAAAGTAATGTAAAGATTATCGAAAGAGGACTGAAAAATGCGATTGGCGGAATCGAGAAGATAGCCAGACCGGCTCTCGGATATACACATATAGAGTCATTAGATATGAATGATGATACGGCAGATAAACTTCAAAAGGCGTTTGAGAAAGATAAAAATAAAGTCATAGGATATTTGGTGGCAAATGCAGTAACACAATTTTTTCCGGAAATTACAGGTGCTTTTAAAACATCAGTGGAAACAGAACAGAATCATAATTTTGAGCAAATGGTAAAAAAGATTACCGACGTTAATTCATGGGCAAAAGATAAGGAATATAAAGAAGATCCAAGTAAAGAAGTGAAAGATCAAGAGGAACAGTATAAAACAGACGCAGATAAAAGTTTCACCGAGATATTAGATGTAATTAATGATTTAGAAGGCGTTGCTAATGATCAAGCTATTTATGATGAATTACGTGGAATAGTAACTACTATGCAGGATATAAGCGCCGATACTACTGAGATTACTACAGAGAGTCAGGAAAAGATGTATGAACAGAGCAATAATTTACTAAAAAAATTGCTGGAAGGAATAAAGTCTTTGGGCGATAGAGTGTTAATAAATGAGTATCTGTTAAATGAGGTTGGATCTAAGCAGCCAAAAGATTTGCTCGAGGATTTACCCGGGAATATGCAATATGAAAATAAAAAACTGGAATTTGTTATGTATGGGCAATATGTAAGTGGAGCGAATTATGCATTATCCATGGGAGAAATTATATTAATACGTTTGTTGATGAATACTATTGGAGCTATGAAAGATCATAAGCTAGATGTCTTTAAGCCTTTTCCACTCATTTATTTAGGAGTGGTTTTGGCAAGCGCGGTGATCAATACGTCGAAAGATATTATAACTTTAGGAAACAGTGATGATGAAGCGCGAAAGAATAGAGATGTTGAACTAATTCCTAATGTGCTAAAAAAAATCAGATGGACATATAAAGATCATTTGCGTTTTATGTTGTTATATCATCCAAGAGGAGGACAGTATGAACGACTAGTGGCTGTTATGGAAAAAGATACAGGTATAGAAGGAGTAGCAAGTAAACCAACACAGGTTAAAGTGGAAAGTTCAGCACAGCTGAGACTTTGGTTTCTGCCGGCAATCACCAAATCCTTAGCAGGTGAAGGGGGCGTAACGGTATCACCAAACGAGTTAAAACTAAAAACAGTAAAATTTGCATCATATTAGGAGGATATTAAAAAATGAGAAAAAGGTATCTGGGAATTTTACTAGTATTAGCACTATTTGTAGCTGGATGTGGCAAAAATAATACCGGTGAGACAAATGCTGCAAATGAGGAAAGTGCTGCAAATGAGGAAAACACTACAAGTAAAGAAGATACAAAAAGTGAAAATAATGCCGGAAAAGATAAGTTCGATGTTGGAGCAGAGTTTCTTGATTTACGAATTGGAGATACCGTATGTGTAGCAGTATCAGGAGTGGAAGAACCGTATCAATTTAAGTTTACTTTAAATGCAGTAGAGTATGCTGATGGTGAAATTAATGGTTATCCGGCAGAAAGTGGTACAGAAGGAGCAATAGTGTTGGATGTTACTTTAGAAGGTGTTGGACCGGATGTAAGTTATGGAATTATTTTCTCGCAAACGTATATTGGAAGGCATCAATTTTATACGGAAGATCAAGCGGATTATGGTCTAAGTACATTTTCAAACCCAGATGAAACTATTTCCAAAGGTGAAAAAATCACCGGAAGAATAGCCATTATGTGGGGTAAGGAGGATTTTGTGGTTGAGCAGAGTGGAGTTACCTCAACCAAATTTGCATATACCGTTCAGGAAAGTGAAATAAAAGACTATGTTTCAGGTGAACAATAGAAGATTATATTAATATTGAATTTTCAGACCATATTATTAAGAGAAAATAGATAGGAGAGTCGGATGCAAAAGAAGATCTGGAAAAAAGAAGATGGCAATATGATCTTGGAAGCAGCTATCATTGCGCCTGTTTTTATGCTGTTTATTTTCTTTTTATGGATATTGATCATGGTTTCTGCCGCCCAGATGAACTTGGACAGAGCGACAAAAGATACTGTGGAAAGGGCTTGTAAATCGGGATATGTGGTAGGTTATGTTGGATCAACAGGAAATAAGATGAAGAAGCAGTTAGAAAAGAAAGTAGAAGAGGTGGCAGACGACAAACTGGTTAAGAAAAACGATGATAATTTTATCTATTCGATGGTCAAGGATGTAATAAAAAATTTTGTTGGTGCAATTGATCTTAATGATATCTCATATGGCGCAGCATATGGCTCGGGAGGAATCATATTTGGCGAAAAGCAATTACAATCATCTATAGAAAAGGATTTAGAGGAATCGATGAGTGGAAAATGGGCTCAAAATGTTGTTGTTGAGTATATGGAAGACAGCATTGTATTTGTAAGCATCAAGGTGACCTGTGAAGTGCCGATTAGTATTCCCCTGGTAAAAGATTATAAGATGAAACTTTCGAGTAAAGCTAAAAGTTATATATGGAAAATGGATTATTAGTTTGCACAAAAAACACAGATTATGGTCTGCGATAGGAGAACAAGACATGATACCAGAAATTATGAAGGGCACAAAAAAGCTGGCAAAACATCGATTATTACTATGCTGTTTTCTGATTATCGGACTGCTTTTTTTTCCGATTAATGTTCAGGCGACCAGCGATGAAATTCATAATATTGACATAACCGTACAGCTCATGGATGATGGTTCAGCTCAGATTACACAAGTCTGGAATGTTTCACGTGACAGCGGTACGGAAGGCTATATTTCACAGACCAATTTAGGTGATATTGAAATTATTGACTTTGGTGTATCGGACGAAACTGGTGCTATATATGAGAATATCGGTAGTTGGAACGTGAATGCATCTTTAGAAGATAAAGCGGACAAATGCGGGATCAACACGGTTTCCGATGGTTTGGAACTATGCTGGGGAATTGGTAGTTATGGTGAACATACCTATACGTTAACCTATACTATGACCAATTTCATCAAACATTATGCGGATGATACATATGGATTTTATTCTCGCTTAGTAAATGATAAGTTATCCGATCCGCCAAACGAAATCCAGGTTACCATTCAGCGGCCAGGTGTCATACTTAGTAGTGAAAATGCCGGCATATGGGGATTTGGGTATAGCGGTGATATCGAATTTATTGATGGAAGTATTATTGCCCGGAATACAAAGGTCCTTACAAAAAGTAATCATGTTACTGTTTTGATACGCCTGAATTCGGATATTGTCTCTGGTTCTGCGCCAAGCGATCTGACATTTGAAGAAGTTGAAGCTATGGCAAAAAAAGGCAGTGATTTTGATGGCGGTGAGCTCTTGGAGGCAATGGACGGAGGTCGTGTTTCTTTTTTAATATACATGTTTGGCACTCTGCCGATTCCTTATCAGTTGGGGCTGCTTGCTTTTGCATTCTTTTTTATCTACGGTTGCATTAAATCAGTTAAAGCAAAGAAGGCTGGACGGATAAAATCAAAAGAAATTGCATATTATCGTGACATTCCGATAAATGGAGAATTACCTGCTTGCTACTATGCATTAGACTATTATCATCATAAGGTGAAGAAAAGCAATCTTATCAGTGCTTATTTTCTTAAGTGGATTAAGCAAGGTTATATCACGGTAGATATAAGAGAATCTAAAGATACGCTAGGTTCAGGGAAAAGGATGGAGACTTCTTTGATCCTTAATAAACTTTCGATTACAGCAGATCGTATGGAAGAAAGGCTGTTTCAAATTATGTTTTTGGCGTCGGGTAAAGATCACATCCTTCAGGAAAAAGAACTGAAACAGTGGATATCAAGAAATTACTATCAATTGTCATACTGGTTTGATGGCGTCAAAAGAGCAGGTCAGAATCAGCTTATTGATTACGGCTGGGCTGCGCCAAGAGGAGCCGCTAGTTCTTATGGTGCAGATATGAATGCCGAAGGACGGCAGCAAAGTCGGAATCTGCTGGGGTTTAAGAAATATCTGATGGACTTCACGTTGGTGAACGAACGTGTGCCAAAAGAAGTTCATCTATGGGATGATTACTTAGTTTTTGCAACTTTATTTAATTGTGCCGATGCAGTAGTAAAACAATTTAAAGAACTAAATCCCCAGTATATTCAATCAAGTGCTTATACACAGAATAGTACGGACTTCTTTACAACAAAGGACTTTGTTGATGACATCTCACGAAGCAGCTGCAGAGCGATGCATTCTGCTCAGTCGGCGGCAAAAAGTTCGAGTAATGACAGAAGCTCGGGTGGCGGTGGAAGTTCCTCTTCGGGCGGTGGAGATACGGGATACTCAGGTGGTGGCAGCGGCGGTGGATTCCGGTAACGAGAGATTATAGTTAGGAGCGAAAGAAAAAGTGGCATTATCGACAATCATTACTTTAAGTACATTTATTATATTAGCTTTTTACTTTGATGTTAAAACGAAGAAAATACCGAATAAATTAATTGTAATATTCGCCCCCATAGCAGTGATAAATTCGCTGTTGGTGGGTGGCGTGACAGGACTTTTGTTTAGTGCAGGAGCGATGCTGATTGCAGGAGCGATTATGATGCTTTTATATATCTTAAAAGCAATTGGAGCCGGGGATGTCAAAGCATTTGCGATTATTGGACTGATTACCAATATAGAATTTGTCTTATACTGCATGTTCTATACCATTATTATGGGTGGTATAATTGGACTTTTGATTCTTTTGTTCACCAGAACGTTCCTTTCCAGAATGATTAATGTTTTGTATTCTATCTGGAGTTCTATTATCTCAAAAAGCACAGCACCAATGGAAACATTTAAAGTAACCCAGGCCAAGACGATGCCTTTTATGATAGCAGTGCTGCCAGGTGCGGTAATAGCATTTTACTATGTGTACCTGGTATAGTGTGCTGGCTCGCTGATATTTAGTATAACCGAGCCAGCACACTAGGATGAATCGTTGAAAAGTTGATAGGAGGAGACTGAAAAGGAGATGGAAAAGAAAACTATGATTTCAGAAGATGGAACGATTCGTTTGACAGTAGATGAAGTTAACCCGATGGAGCGACGAATCATTGAGAATAATAATATCCCGAAATTAGTGCCTATGACTCTGCAGCAAATCGATGATTGGATTACGATCAGATATGATGTTGCAGGTAAGACAAGCTTAGAGAAACTGTTAAAGAACAGTGGGAGTTTGACAGTGGAAATGGGTGTACATATTCTGAAAAATCTATTGCAGGAAATAAAACGTCTGGAAGAGTACATGTTATTAGCAGCCCATATGGTTTTAAAACCAGAGTACATCTATATTGTTCAGCAATCACAAAAAGTAGAGTTTCTTTATATACCGTATGCCAAAGCAGATACAAATGAGTCCATTGAAGATGCCGTGAAGGCAATTCTTACATTTATATATCAGGGAATTTATATGTACCCCCAAAATATAGTTAGAGACATGTGGGAACTGCTAAATAGTCAAGACTTTACATTGATTAAATTACAAGAAGTGTTAGATGGTCATTTAAGTACTAGAAATGTAGAGACCTACATTCCGGAGTTGCTTATTAATTCTAAGGAATCAGAAGAGATGCCAATTCTCGCACAAAAAAAAGAGAAGGAAAAAAGGGGGAAAAGAAAGAGAGAGAAGAAAAAGAAAGAGAAAAAACCGGTTATAAAAAATACAGATGAAAAGAAACTCAAGAAAAATCGTCAAATAGCAGTCTTTCTGGCGGTGATGGCTATGATAATTGTAATCGATATATCTAATAACGTAGAGATTACAGTGGGCACAGGCCTTATTCTGGCGATGATAGTGGTTATCATATGGCGGCGTATGGGAAAACATGCAGAGCATAAAGAATTCGGATCAGACAAAAAAGCAGCAGCAGACAGTAATCATCAAAAGGAAATAAATATTGACCGAGCAAATATAGATATATTCGGTGCGGAAAAACAACCAGTGGAACCGGTTTTATCAAGCGTGCTTGATAACGCACCAAAGCTTAAACATGAGGTTATTCTGGAAGGTGTTAAAATGGAGCGGCCAGTGATGTTCCGGATTGGTGAAGATGAATTTGTTATTGGCCAGAAACCAAAACTTGTAGACGGAGTAATTGATTTTAATCGAACTGTTAGCCGCAAACATTGTAAAGTGTTTTTTGAAGCCGGCGAGTATTATTTAGAAGATTTGAATAGCTCAAATGGTACCCATTTGAACGGAACCAGGATAGAACCGGGTAAGGCAGTAACGATAAAGAACGGAGATTATATCCGGATATCCAATATGGACTTTATCGTAAAAGAGAGCGAACGGTAACGAAAGAATTATGAATCTAAGATGGAAATTAGAAAATTGGGGATACAAACATCTGCTTCGAGATGACAATGGTATACAATTTGCGTTTGCTGAAGAATTAGATTCGATGGTTCAATCCGGAAAATTTTCCTATGTTAAAAAGCTGATCATACTACTAAAATTGTATTTTCGGATACATATTATGGGAAACACTCCTTGGGATATATGGGAAAAGAAAAGATTAAAATTAAGGTATCCGGAATGGAATAATCATACAGTCGGAGAAATTAAAAAGTGTTATGATCTAATAAGCAAAGAGAAGAGGTTACTGATTCAATGGCGAGATATATTAGTATTTTCAGTGTTTGATAATGAAGAGCGGGAGAAGCATTTTCTCGCTACGGCAAAGGCTTGTAAAAAGGGAGATGAAGCTAAGGATTTATGCGATTTTTACATTTATAATGAGCAATTATTGGACATTATTAAAAAGAACCAACAGGTCGATAGATACATTTTATTCACAGCAAGTGAGTGGGAACAATGGGAGTCTGCATGGAGCGAAAGATTTAGCGATTTGGGAACGCCAATTAAATATGAAGAGGAGAGAGGTTATATATTATGCCTTAACGATACCGTTTTTACATTGGCAGGGGAAGCGTTTGTTTTGCGCTGCAGCGATAGATTTGAAAATACTAAAGCGGATATTATTTTTCCAAATATAAGATCAAAAAGTCGATATTATCGTAACTATTTGGATACTTCACCAGTTATGAAATTCTACAATTCCTTGATGACATGTAAATTTCATCTACCCTCATCAGATATGAGCTTTTTTTATGGGATGGGGTATAAATATGCAGGGATATTGTGTTGTGGAGTCTGTCTTTGGTTGAAGCAATTAGTACAGGTACAAGGAATTGATAAATTATTATTTTGTTCCCGGGATGGTGAGATATTTCAAAAAATCTATAATAGGTTTTTCCCATCAGTAACAGAATATTTATATGTGTCAAGAAGAGCTATATCGGAAGTGAGCTTTGAAGATTATCCTGAAGAATATTTGGATAATTATTGGCTCCACCGGGCAATGAATCGAAATATTAAATTTTCGACTGGCGGAGAGCTGGAAGATTTCGGATTGGCTTTTATGAGTAAATATTATGAAAGTTATGACATTAAACCGAGGGATTATTTGACGCCTAAAACATATGAAAAGATTAAAAAAATGGTTTTGGAGCATCAACTAGAAGTACAAGTCCATTTGAAACAGCATAAAGAAGCGGGCTTATCTTATATGAAAAAGATGCTATCTGATCAGGAGAAGATAGCAATTGTTGACTTGGGGTGGCATGGGACAACCTTTCGGTATTTGCAAAAAATATCGCAGAAATATGGCTGGGGCAATGAGCTTGTTGGGGTATTAATTGCAGCAACGGAAGATGAGACAATTTCTAATTATATTCACTTGGGTAGTGTATTTACCTATTTATTTGCGGATGACAAAATGCGAATGGATAGAAACATTGGTGTTCCGCTTAGTACTAAGCAAGTATTTTGCTTTGAAAAGATGTTTTCATCGCCTAAGCCATCGCTTAAGCACTATGCTTTTACAGCGGACAAGGAAGTAAAATTCGAGTTTAAAGAAAAGAATCGTTATCTAAAGCCGATAGAAGAAATACATAGAGGAATTATTGATTTTGCAGATGCGTTTATGCCGTTTATAATGAAATTTGATCTGCAAATTCAGGCAGAGGATGCATGGTTACCAATGTCTGATTTTGTTAATAATCCCAGGCTTGTAGATATGTTTTATAAATTAAACCTGCAGGAGCATTTATAAAAAAATGGATAATAAATTAAGTGGTTTTAAAAAGATTATGCAGCTGGCTAAAAATGATATTAAATCTCGTTATGCTAATTCGTTCTTAGGAATAATCTGGGCATTTGCAATGCCATTAATAACGATTTTAGTATTTTGGTATGTATTTCAAATGGGATTTAAGAATCTTCCGGTTGGAAATGTCCCATATATATTATGGTTTTGTGCAGCATATATTCCCTGGATATTCTTTTCCGATACTATCATTTCCGGAAGTGGTTCTTTGCTTGAGTATAGCTTTTTGGTAAAGAAAATCAAATTTAATTTGGAGGCAATACCGATTATTAAGTTAGTGTCGTCATCTTTTGTACATCTGTTTTTTATCATATTTCTATTTATTATGTGTGGGGTGTATGGGTATGGTTTTAATTTGTATAATTTGCAAATTATTTATTATGCTTTGGCGACAGCAGTTTATGGGCTTGGGTTAGTGTGGTTATTATCAGCAGTGGCAGTATTTTTTAAAGACACGATTTCTATTGTGAATGTCTGCGTCCAGATTGGATTTTGGATTACGCCAATCTTATGGAATGAAGAGTCAATGGTCGATAAGAATGTAGCTAAAGTATTGAGCCTTAATCCAATGCATTATATTATAAACGGTTATCGAGATAGTTTTATTTTTAATAACTGGTTTTGGGAAAATGCTGGTGGTACCCTGTATTTTTGGGTGGTAACAATTATCATCTTTATTATAGGGGGAATGATTTTTAGAAGGCTCAAGCCATTTTTTGCTGATGAGGTATAGCTATGGAGACGGTTATAGTAGTATCTGATATAAGAAAAAGGTATTCGTTATATAACAAGAAAACTGATAAGATCAAAGAAGCCTTTTCTCTTACCGGAACAAGGTATCATAAAGATTTCGAAGCGTTAAAAGGAGTTAGTTTTACGGTTTCAAAAGGTGAATGTATCGGGATTATTGGTTTAAATGGTTCAGGAAAATCCACATTATTAAAAATATTAACCGGGGTCATCAAGCCAACTATGGGAGGGATAACCATACAGGGAAGAGTTGCGGCGTTATTAGAATTAGGAGCCGGCTTTAATCCGGAATATACAGGACTGGAGAATATTTATCTAAATACCCTTTTAATGGGATATAGCAGAGAAGAAACGCAAGCAAAATTAGATGATATTATTAATTTTGCTGATATTGGAGAGTTTATTCATCAACCGGTTAAAGTATATTCATCGGGAATGTTTGTAAGACTTGCCTTTGCAATCGCCATTACAGTAGAACCGGATATTCTTATTGTCGATGAGGCATTAAGTGTGGGGGATGTTTTTTTTCAACAAAAATGTTATAACAAAATTCGTGAATTTTCCAAGAAATCAACGGTGCTGATTGTATCCCATGACCTGAATTCTATAACGAAGTTTTGTAAAAGAATATTTGTAATGAATCATGGGGTCATGATATATGATGGCGATGCACAAGAAGCCATTACTGAATATTATAAGGTCAAGCAAGGAAGTATTTTGGATGAAAGTGCGAAGCGGCAAATACAAAATACGTATTGTCTGATTGCGAAAGATAACTTTGTGAAACCCAAAACGAATCAATATAGTGGGAAAATGGATGTTATAATAGAAAGTTTCTATTATCAGATAGATGAAGTTCCATTTGCGGAATATTGTGAGCATGGTAAGACGATTGCGGTACGAATGATTGTAAAGAGTTGTAAAAAAATGGAGAACATTATCGTGGGTTACCAAGTGCGAGATAAATTTGGTAATGAAACTTTTGGTGAGACATCTATGACCTCAGGAGTATCTGATGCTCCGCTCCAAGAGGGAAAAAGTATTATTTCATTTGTAGTGCGATGGCCGGAAGTACGAGAAGGGGATTATTTTATTACCCTGGGGATAGGCGAAGGTTATGAAGTGCTGAATCAAGTGGAGCAATGTTGGATTAATCAGGCCATACATATTATCAATACGACACATAATAAGCTGATTTATGGTGTTTTTAATAATACAATGGAGTGTTTTAAAGTAGATAGGATCGATTAGATGAGCGAGAAAAAATGGGCATATCACTTGCCGATTTTTGAAAGTGATAAATATAACAAAGAAATGATGGTATATTCTCCGTGGTCAGGCCATAGGAATTTTGCCTATGATTATATATGTTTTAAAAAACCGCAAAAGATTGTAGAACTTGGTAGTTATTATGGCTGTTCTGCATTTGCTTTTCTACAAGCAATAAAAGATAAGAGCTTGGATTCTGAATTTTATGGAATTGATACATGGCAAGGAGATAATTTTACAAAAAAAGATTATCAAGAGGATATTTACACTCACTATAAAAGGATTCAAGATACTTGCTTTCATAATCAAAATGCTAATATGGTGAGGATGACATTTGGTAAAGCAATCGAAATGTTTGTGGATAAATCGATTGATTTGCTGCACATTGATGGTTCGCATACATATGAGGATGTTAAACATGACTTTTTATTGTGGAAAGATAAAGTGAGAGAAGACGGTGTGGTATTTTTCCATGATATTGGAAACGATAAGCTGCTTGGTGAGGTGATGGGTTCGCATATCTTTTGGGAAGAAGTGAAGCAGAAATATGCACATACGATAGAGTTTCCGTTTAGTTTTGGTCTGGGAGTATTATTCTTTTCCAAAACAGAATATCAAGAAATGATTGAGAGCGTAGATTTATTTTACTATCAAAAATTGGTTAATTATGCTGATGTCAAAAATAAAGATACAATCAGAAAATATTATTTTGAAACTCGAGAATTAAAAAAACATAATACATTTTTAAAAGAGCAGATTCAGATTAGTAACGAACAGCTAGATAAATACCAAAAAGATGCTGATGAAAAAAAGCAATATATAACCATGATTGAAAAAGAGCAATGCGGCTTAGAAAAGAAGTTTCAGATTTGCGCAGCAGAAATAGAACGGTTGACAAATGCTCTTGGGGATACCATAACAGCTTATGAAAAAACGATAGCGGAAAAAGAGTGCTATATTGCTGAGTTAGAAAAACGAAGAAAAGCCGATATTTTAGGGAAAGATAAATATATTACGCAGCTAAAGCAAGCAATTTCAGATTATCAGGCAAATGACTCAGGAAAAAATGAATATATTACGGAACTAAGGCAGGCAATTGCGGACTATCAAACAAATGTATCAGGAAAAGAGGAATATATTGCAAAATTGCAACAAGCTATTGCAAGCTATCAAAAAGATACCATAGAAAAAGAAGCTTATATTATAGAACTTGGAGAAACAATTGAACTCTATCGATTAGATGTATCGGGAAAAGAGGAACATATTGCAAAATTGCAGCAAGACATTGCAAGCTATCAAAAAGATACCATAGAAAAAGATGCTTATATTATAGAACTTGGAGAAACAATCAAACTCTATCGATCAGATGTATCGGGAAAAGAGGAGTATATTACAAAATTGCAGCAAGCCATCGCAAGCTATCAAAAAGATATCACAGAAAAAGATGCTTATATTATAGAACTTAGAGAAACAATCGAACTCTATCGATCAGATATCACAGGTAAAGAAACCTACATTAAAGATTTATTAGTGCAAGCCAAAGAATGGGAAAATTTCTCCAACAGCAAGGAGAGTTATATCAAAGAGCTATTAAACGATATTGAGAAATATAACGAAATATTTGCAGGCAAAGATTTATATATCAATGAACTTGAATGTAGAAGTGAAGCGCTTAACGAACAGTTGAAAGGTGGCCAGAAGCTACTGGATGAAAGAGAAACACGCATTGCACAACAGCAAGAACAACTTGATAAGATGCAAGGGCATATTTCGATTTTAGAAGGGGTGTTAAGTAAGTTTCCGTTTAGTAAATATATTTATAAAAGATTGGAGAATGTAAATGAGGGAAACAAGAATGAATAAAAAATTAATTTCCGTCATTGTTCCAGTATATAATACAGAGCAGTATTTTGAACGATGTATATCAAGTATTCTAAGACAAAGTTATAAAAACATTGAAGTAATAGTAGTAAATGATGGTTCACCGGGTAATATTCTTGAATTGATCCGTAGCTATTTAAAAATGGATTCTCGGATAAAGTTTATAAATAATAAAGTGAATCAAGGATTACTAAAAGCACGTGTATGTGGTGCGGAAATTGCTCAAGGAGAATACATAGCATTTGTTGATAGTGATGATTATTTATCGTTCGATTTTTATCGAACGCTTATTCAAAGAGCAGAAGCAACTCATTCGGATATCGTCATTGGCAAAACGGTCTGGGAAGATGAAGGGGAACGTTATGTTTATAATTATCATGATAATTGTTTTAATTTCACCAAATTGACCGGAGCGGACATAAGAGAAGCATATTTTTCGCAGGAAGCAAATTGTTATTCATGGCACACCATATGGAATAAGTTATACAGCAAAAAATTATGGGATAAATGTATGGCGATTTTTAGGGGGGTATCAGAACATATTATTATGACCGAAGATATTTTCTTTTCTTCGATATTATTTTATGAAGCTCAAGTGCTGACAAAAGTGAACAATGATGCATATTTCTATTGTACCAATAAGAGCGCATCAACTAATTCGGTGGGAATCTCTTTAAAAAAATTCAAGAAAAACATGAGTGATATTTCGTTTGTCTTTAATCAGGTCGATATGTTTTTGCAGGCAAAGAAAGCTTCTGAGAAAATAGTAAACCATTTCTTAAATGCGCGGAAGCATTATTCCAGAATGTGGAAGAATTTGGCGGTCGATAATTTTAAAGCAGAAGAAAGAATAGAAGCGATAGCTATTATCGATAGATATTGTTCGAACACAAACGAAGAGATCAATGATTATTTCTTTGAGTCGGTAAGAACAACATGGAATGGCGGCTTGGAATATGTGAAAGAACAGGTGGCTTTGGGCAGAGAACGATATATTAGTTTTGATATATTCGACACTTTGATTTCGCGTCCTTTTTATCAGCCGGAGGATATCTTTACTTTATTAGACAGCTGTTTTTCGGAATTGACCGGAAGTACGGTGTCATTTGCGCAAATGCGAAAAGAAGGAGAAAGATTAGTTCGTTTGGCGTATGAAAAAACGCAGCCATCATTTGAAGATATCAATATTGATGAAATATATGAATATATAGAAAAGCAGTATGCGTTACCACATCAGGTAATAAAGCAGATGATTGTAAAGGAGATAGAACTGGAAGTAAATTTTTGCAGGGCCAGGGAAGCAGGGAAAGAACTTTATGAGTTGGCTCTTGAGAGTGGGAAAAAGGTCTTACTGATTACAGATATGTACCTTAGAAAAACTACGATTGAAGAAATATTAAGGAAAAATGGATATGTTGGATATGAAAAAATCTACGTTTCCTGTGAAGAAAGAAAACTTAAGTATAATGGTGGGTTGTTTAAAAGAGTTCTGACCAATATACCTGATGTCAAAGATAACGTTATACATATAGGGGATACTTGGGACAGCGATATTCAGGGGAGTAAAAAAGCAAATATAAAAAGCATTTTCTTACCAAAGGCACGAGAAATATTTGAAAACAAAATACAGAACTGTTCTACGAATCGCTGCGCTGATATTGGAAAATTTGTTTGTGGTGATATATTAGATTATCAAAAAGCTATGGAGAACATCGGCTTTCGATGTATGTTGGCACTTGTTTTTAATCGATATTTTGATAATCCATACAGAACTTTTCATGCAGGCAGTGATTTTAATATAGACCCATACCTTATTGGTTATTATACTTTGGGGATGCATATGTTGGGGCTGACAAAATGGATTGATACCGAGGTGCTTAAGAGGAATTGCAAAAACGTATACTTTTTGGCAAGAGATGGGTACCTGCCAATCCGGGCATATAAGAAATATCAACAGAACAGTTGTACGAATGTTTTTATATCCTATGTGCAAGCATCCAGAAAGGCACTCTTACCGGCTATTGTTAAAGAAAAAATGAATTTTTACCAGTTGCCGATTGAATACCGAGCCCATACTCCTAATACATTACTTTCTATGCTTAATTTTGCAGCAAGGGATATCTCATCAAGGGATTGGGAAAAATTACTAAAGAAAAACGAATTTAAAGGTGATGAGCCATTTAAAGACAGCAGTGCTTATTACAAGTTCATAGATGTTTTTTTAGGAGCAGTATATTCTAAAGAAAAGCATCGGAAAGAATACCAAAAAACACAGCAATACTATAATCAGATTGAGCCAAATAGTCTGATTTTTGATATCGGCTACAGTGGGCGGATACAAGCCGCGATATGTGAGTTATGTGGTGAGGCAGTAGATGCATTATTTCTTCATGAGGACTATCATAGTTCAATTAGATTAAAAAATCATAAAAGCTTTAAAATAACATCATTTTATAACTTCCATCCAAATATATCAGGTCTTGTGAGAGAACATATATTGTCTGAAACCACCGGAAGTTGTATTAGATTTAAAGAAACAGATGGCTTAATTGAACCGGTTTTTGAAGACGAGGTGAAAAGATACTCCGATTCATTTGTCGTGAATAGTCTGCAGCAAGGAGCATTGGATTTTGTGGGAGAGTTTGTTGAAAAATTCACAGAACATATGAATCAAATTGATTTTTCTGCACAGGAGGTATCTTTACCGTTTGAAGGATTTTTAAGGATGCCAAGTGATATGGATTTACATATTTTTTCAGAATCTTACTTTGAGGATATGGTATATGGTGCAAAAAAACAGATTAATATTGAAAAATTTGTGGGACAGCAGCTATATAATATAAATTTGCAAAAGGAAAAGTTACAAGTAGGAGAGCAAAAGCTAACTTATGATTTGCTTGCAAATATTTTAAATCAACATTCTAAGTTTGTACGGGCAATACTGTTGCTGATTATTGATAGAAAGACGTTTAAACAGAAGTTTGCTAAGAATTGGAGAAAATTATGGATGTAAAAAAATTATGTTTTAATTGTATGAAAGCTAAAATAGGAGAGGGTGGAATTTGTACAAGTTGTGGCTTTTCAAATGATAACTATCAGGTGCCGACTGATCAGTTGCCGCCGCTAACCCCACTGAACGGCAGATACTTAATAGGCAGAGCACTAGGCGTAGGTGGCTTTGGCATTACATATATTGCGTTAGACGTGCAGTTACAAGTAGTGGTAGCAATTAAAGAACTTTATTTGAAATCTATTTCGATAAGAAATCAAACGAAAACAATATCTGTACATCCTAAGGATAAACAATGCTTTGAAGAAAATAAAAAACTGTTTTTAGATGAGGCGCGAATTTTAGCGCAATTTAATAAAGAGGATAATGCAGGTATTGTAAATGTAAAAGAACATTTTGAAGAAAATGATACAGCCTATATTGTTATGGAATATCTTGCCGGTAAAACACTCAGGCAAAGAATTGCAAAAGAGAAAATGACATATGAAGAGATCAAGGATTTGATGGCACCGGTCTGTCATGCTTTAACGAAAGTTCATCAGTTTGGCGTAATTCATATGGATGTTAGTCCGGATAATATTATGGTATTAGAAGAAGGGAGAGCGATACTCCTTGATTTCGGCGGAGCTAAAAATGTGTATACGACAGAGCCGCATAATTTTATTTCATTTAAAAGAGGATATGCACCTCCAGAGCAATATATGGAAAACGGAAAAACAGGTCAGTGGACAGATGTATATGCAACAGCGGCAACCATGTTTTATTGTCTGACCGGAGTAAAGCCAACAGATGCTATGGAAAGAAGAGCCGGAGCAGACATTTTAAGACCTTCTCAAATGGGAGTCAAGATACCCGTTAAAGCAGAAGAGGCACTGATGAAAGCACTTGACTTAGATCCGGACCAACGTTATCAAAGTATAGAAGATTTTTGGAATGAGTTTAATGTAAAGGGAAAAAGAAATGTGCCGGCGATAAGTATTATCGGAGGAGGAGTTGCCGTAGGACTTGGGATTGTATTGTTGCTAAGCAGTGGTATATTGGCGGGGAAGGATAAAAATCCGGAAGCAACTGCCAATTCAACAGAAGTTGTAAAGGATACAGACACACAAAAGGCTGATGCCGATAATAAGGAGGCAATTATCGGCTGTGAGATAGGGGAAACAATGTCTATCGTAGAAGGGTCTTATATTTTTGAAAATAGAGAAGATGCCAATTTTATCATGGGAATTGACAGCGGATTCGGAGATAATGGAGCAGTGTTAAAGTTGAAGGATTATAGTGACCGAAATTGTAATCGTTTGGCAGTAGCCCAAGATCGTGACGCTAAAAGAACCTATAATTTAAGTGTAATGCACACGAACAGTTTTATTGAGACAAGTGAGGGTCAAGAGGCTGGAACCAGTGTAAGTCAATACCAAAAGATGGCTGAGGAGGACAAGAGTAATTGGAACTTTGTGTATTGTGGGCATGAAGATGGTAAAGATATTGTAATCATTAAGAATGCAGCAGGACTGGTATTAGCACCGGCAGAAGGAAAGTTAGAAAATGGAGCTGATATTGTGCTGACTAAAGAAAACCTGGAAGATGAAACCCAAAAGTGGTATATGCGCTGGAGTGAAAGAGATGAAGCTGAAGAAACAGTTATGGTATATGAAGAAGGCGATTTGGTAGAAAACAAAATGGGGATTAATACCATTGCGTCAGCTCTTGACGGAACGACGATGTTTTCTATTTCAAGAGATGAGAGTCTATTTGAACCAACGATGATTGTGTGGACACAGGTTTGGGATGAGACACAACAGTTTGAATTTGTGTTGATCGAGGAATCCCGGTATAGAATTTATCCAATGGATCAGCTGGAAGGGGAAAGAAAATGCCTGGAATATAATGAAACGGATGATAAGATTGTTTTACGTGAGGAAAGTGATAATACTAATCAGTTATTTAGGGTTGTCTATGCCGGTTATAATATGTATTTAATTCAAAGTTATAATGAATCAGTGTTAGGATTTGATGTAAATGAAGATGGTAGTACAGATGGAAATGCAATCTTTGTGCGACCATATGATGCAGTAGCGGATTCCAGATTAGAAAAGTGGTTAATACAGCCTGTTGAATAAGGAGTAAGGTGATGGTAAATCCTAAGATAGTTTATTGTGATAAAAATCATATATATGATGCAGCAATTGATAAAGATTGTCCTTATTGTAAAAAAATCGAAGAGGAACACAGACGTTTAAGTAAAATCGTACATGAGTCAGAATGGATTTACGAGAATGAAAATGAAGAGTATACAGAGCTTATCGATTATAAAGGACAGGATGAAGATGAGTATACGGAACTTATCGGTCATAAAAGAAATGATGAAGAGGCAGATGTATATTCTGACGAAGAAGATGATAAGACAGAATCGCTTAAAAGTGGAGTCGCTTGTGAGCAGGTTCACATCGAGCAAGAGATTAGTTCTGCTGAAAATTATGTTGCCACGAAAAATTCCCAAAAGGAGTAATTAGTGAAGGTAAGCAGAGCAGTACTTTTATTTAATGATTTTGTAATAATTATGGCAGTTTACATATTGATACTGACAACTTTCAGGGTACTGCTGCCCTTTTATTTGCCGGTACTAAATAAAGATTTCAATCTTAGTATAATAGCGACAGGAGAAAAAAACGAAAATTCACTGGGAAATAATATACGAATCGGTAATATTTCCGTAAATGGTGAGGATCTCGATTTGGGCAAAGAACCGTTAACCGGTGAATGGAAATATAGTCCCGTTGATGATTTTGTATACGTTTATAATGTAGTAGAGCCAGAGGAATTTTCACTGCAATTAAGAGAAGTTCATAGTATTGAAATTACGTTTATTAGCGAAAGGGGTTCAGGAAAAGCAAGGATACAAATCAATGGACAAGATTGGAAAATATTAGATTTATTCGATAATTTAGAATGGGGAGAGAAGACGGTTAGATATGATACCAATTCCCTGGTATTTCCAGAAAAAAGCAAGCTGGGGTTGCTGGTTGTTTTAACCGTTGGAGTTATTATTGTAAATGTTTTTCAAAGAATTATAAGGGGCAGAAAAAGAGAAACTATAGTTGGACAGGCAAAAGCTTTATGTGGACATTATCTGCTGGCAATATCTCTGGTAGGATTTGCAAGTGTCATACAATATCATAGTATTAGTGAATTGGTAAAGTACTTTTCTCTGAGTTTCGATGCAGCGATTAAAGCGATAGTATTAATCTTTATCCTCTTAGAGTTCATGTATTTTGTGTTGGGTAAAACATGGAGAGCCTATGCCGCAGTATCGGTGCCCATTATTATATTTAATATATTAAGTGTAATTAAAGTAGAAAATAGAGGTGTCCCATTATTGCCATGGGATTATCGTATGTTTTTTGAAGCAGCAAGTGTAGCAAGAAATTATCAAATGACGATTACTTTTATAGAAGTATCGGTCATCATCAGTGTGGGGATTGCTGCAGTAGTATTAGCATTGCTGAATAGAAAAAGAAAGGTAAGCGTAAAGTGGAAACTTCGATTAGGAGGAAGTGCAGTTTTAGCAGGGATGATCACCATTTATATAAGTAATAGTTTTCTTAGTGCAGATGAGACAACTGCACAATATCGAACATATCAAGTCGTTCAATATTATGAAAAAAGAGGGTTTATTACGGCATTTATGGAATATTTGATTGATTTGAACCCTGCTCAAGAACCAGAAGGATATAATAAGGAAACGTTAGAAGACATTTGTAATAACATGTCTGTAGATTCATTAAAAGTTGCAAGTGAAAAGAGCAATGCTCCTAATATTGTTGTAATTATGAGTGAATCCTTTTGGGATATTAAAAGGCTAAATACGTTAACTTTTGAAAACGAGCCATTGCCGGTATATGAACAATTAAAAAAGGAAAGTTTATATGGCAATCTTTTTACACATGTATTTGGTGGTGGAACTGTTGTGAGCGAGTTCGAGTTTCTGACGGGTTTTAGCGGTGAGTTTTTCCCTAAAGATTATATGGTATATGGTAATTTTCTATCACCGGGGTTTTCTTCGGCAGTTAGTATGTTAGAAAATCAAGGATATCAATCACTTGCGATACATCCGTACATTTCAACGAATTACAATCGTGAAAAGGCATATTTAAACTTGGGGTTTGATAAGAGTATATTCATGGAAGACTTTGACGAGGAAGTAAAACAGGTTCGAAACTATATTTCAGATGAAGCGATGTATGATATGATCATAGCAGAATATGAAGAGGCACAGGATAAGGAAAAGCAGCCGATGTTCATTTTTGCAGTTACTGTACAAAACCATGGCGGATATTGGAAAGATACAATACATAATGAGGGAACCTTAAAGTTTACAGCAGATGGATATCAAACGGATACTCAGGAATGTATTATTGATTATGTTATGGGACTTCATGAAGCAGATCGAGCGTTGGGTGCATTTGTTGATTATTTTAGAAAATCAGAAGATACGATAATTATTTATTTTGGCGATCATATGAGTGATGCAGGGCCTAAGAATGAGAAAATGCTTGATAAGGCTGATTGGACTAATGTAAGTGAATTAGATGATGATCATAAGATGCATATTGTTCCATTTATTGCATGGAGCAATTTTAAAGATGCTAGTAAAGATATGGGGATAATGGAAATAGGACAACTGTTACCATGCGTGTTAGAACAATATGAGATGGATATGACTCATTTCTGGCAGTTTTTGATTGAAAAGAGAAAGAGTTATTGTGCAACGGATCAATGGCTGGTTATTGAAAGAAATTCAAATTATATTGAAAAAGAAAAGATGAGCAAAGAACAAAAAGATGTATATAAAAAATATGAATTATTACAATATGACTATATCTGGGGAAAGAAATATGCAAGTGAATTGTGGGAGAATTAATTTGTTCCGTTGAAACGGGTATAAAAATACTCCTTTTAGAATACTCGGATTCGGTATAATTATCCAATCAAATCAGGAGGAAAAATATAGCCTGCATCACCAGCAGGGGCTGATCAGCCGCGTTTACGGAAGCGATCCCAGGGTGTAGATAAAAATAATTGGTACCCTTCAGCTGTCATTCTGAGCAGAGCGAAGAATCTTTCTTGGGTGGTGATAAATATTTATTATGTCTATATTTTAGTAAACTGGAACAACAAAGTAAT
>Ga0153940_1000270_pt1 | contig 30347 bp, 22 predicted proteins | sample TSNJ024MetaG_FD_104736 | JGI IMG/M metagenome (GOLD analysis project Ga0153940, IMG submission 104736) | Attine ant fungus gardens microbial communities from New Jersey, USA - TSNJ024 MetaG | ecosystem: Host-associated > Fungi > Mycelium > Unclassified | place: USA: New Jersey, Brendan T. Byrne...
GCTATAGATTACCGCATACTCAATATCCTCTCTAATACAACTAATCTGACGAATTTCTATGACTTTTTTCTTTTTTAGAAAACCATGCTGAATAATCTTATTCCCTTGTACCTCTGTCTTCTCTAAAAAGCATATAAGTACTCCACACAGAAATAAAATCGCAACGACTGCAGTGATCACCGCTAACAGCAACCCTTCTTTATCAATAATTACTTTAACTAAAAACCAGACAGTTAACAAAAATCCTGCCATCGCCGCCCATTTCAACACACCTAATGGCTGCATAACATGAGTATCAATAGTCATATTTTTCGTATCTTCCACTTGAATATTTAGCTTGCCTAAATTTTCTTCGAATTGATAACTATCCATCCCCTTTGTCAGGGTAAATATTCGTTTCTTCCCGCCATATATCCGTAGTTCATCATAATGATTCGAAACCACCTTAGTGATATCAGAAAAAGAGTATTCTCGGACTTTCCCCAACATTGTTCGATGCAGGATTTTCTCACCCTCCACCCTTACTTCCCATACAACTCCATATAAACCATAAAACCATAAGAATATACCTGAACCTAAAAATAGTACCACAAATATTATAAAACCTGTTTTCTCATAACTGGTCTCTACTGGAGACAAAAAATGCTCTATTAAAAACATAATAATAACGAGTAGAAACGATATAAAAGAAAACGTCCATAAATATGGTGCAATATTAACAGGTTTGATTACATAATTCTTCTGCCCTGTTTTAGGAGATATACTCTTGTTTACTTTGTCTGTTCCTTGCATTTTGTTTGTTAAAAACTTTGAAAACCCAATAATAAATGTGTACAGAAGAGCACTTACTATTATTTCTACCATATTGCTTCCTCCCTAGTCTCTATTTAGTTAATGCAGGTTTCAAGCTTATTTATCAGATCCTTAAATGACTCCTTCAGGTTATTAAAATACTCCTTATAGAATTCGACGAGATCTACCCTTTTACCCAGTTAATCGATCGGTGAAATTTCTTTTAAAAATGCTTTCATACTTTTAATCCCGCCACCAACAAAAAATGCTTTTCTTTTTCGCTCCTTTACATAAACCTTCCAACCCCCTCTTGTATGTTTACAGTGTGTAATCTTGGAAAACTGAAATTGTTTTTTAAAGATAAAACATTTAGTGACTGTAATATCATCTTGATCTACTAATACTTCCCAAATACCAGACAATGGATCTATCATTAACAAAATCCCCGGGATTGTTGCTAGAGCAAGTATAATTGCTAATTCCATGGTCAATTCGTTTTCTATTTTTCCCCAAATCATAATACCGATTCCAACAATTGTTCCAATTAACCCTAACCAGAAATATCCAGATGAGAGTTTTATTAAAAACTTTTTCTCCGTCATTCCACTTTCCTTTTCCCTTTTTAGGGTTTGTTTTTCTAAAAATGTTAAAACCACACCTACAATTACCACTGTAATAAGGCTTTTCATGAATACCTTCCTCCATTTTAAAACTCGTATTGTTCCGTCCGGATAAGTAACCCGGGACAATTGTCCCCCAGACTCGTACACATGATGCGTGACCCAGCCGCCTTCATCAGCGCATCGGTTATCCGGTTCCCATTAGCATTGTATGTATACGGATCACATCACCATTCGCATTGCGGACTCTGCCTAATTGATTATGGTCATTATAAATATAGGTGGTCTTTGCTCCATTCGATTCGGTGATCCTGGCCAGGTTCCACATCCCAACTGGTCGATGACCTTTGATGGCCGGTTGAGCACGTTGTACTCCCAGCGGGTGATACTGCCGTCAAAGTCTTTGATGGCGTTAAATAGTCTAGGATCCACTTAAGTTATCCTAGACTATTTAACGATTCTAGCCCTTTACTTATCCCGTATCATTTCTAATAGGTTCTTGCGATCGAATCATATAGAATCATATCCGTAAACATAGTTCCCGCTTTCTTCCTCCAGTCCTCTCTGATTTTTCGGATGCACTTTATTGCCGGATGCATCATATCCGTATTTATAAGCATCCAGAACACCCTCTTTATCACTTTGGATAAGGCTGGTGATCAGCCCTCTGGCATAAGCAGTCTTGATTCGATTCGGGAATATCTTTTCCTTTTGCCTTCTGATGAGTCAGGAAAGCACTCGAGCGTTTACCTGACTCATCACATAGTTCTAACCTTTTATTTATCTCGTATCATTTCTTCTACTGGAATATTTGCCGCTTCGATTCGTTTCAGAAACAGACCTGCCCCGTCCATCATCCGGTCAACAAAAAATCCTTTTCTTCTTCTGTTCTTTACATAAACTTTCCAACCACCTCTCGTATGTTTACAATGTGTAATCTCCGAAAACCGAAAATGTTTTCTAAAGATAAAACACTTGGTGACTGTTATATCATCTTGATCTACTAATACTTCCCAAATACCAGACAACGGACCTATCATCAACATCAATCCAGGAATTGCTGCTATTATACCGATAATTGCTAATCCCATAGGCAAATCATCTTCTAGCTTTGCCCAGACCATTCCTCCCCCAACTACTACTGTTGCAATTAGCCCTAACCAGAAATATCCAGACGAAAGTTTTATTAAAAACTTATCCTCCGTCATTTCACTTTGCTTTTCCCTTTTTCGGGTTTGTTTTTCTAAAAATGTTAAAACTATCCCTACTATTACTACTGTAATAAGACTTTTCATGAATACCCTCCTTATCCAATGCAGTTTGCCAGATAGATTTCATCAATCAACTCTGATAAACCACCTGTCAACCAATTCTTTAACTTATTATACGGTAATAGCTTTTTTAGGAAATCTTTGGGCATGCCTAATAGTTTTTTCCAAACGCTCCCGCAAACCCCATTTTTAATACCATTTTCAAGGTATCAGGTGACAATTTCACTATTTCACCCTTCTTCCATTTATTTCTTGAAAATTCTTCACACCTTTCGTAACTGCATTTCTAATTGTATTTTTCAATGATGTTCTTCCAACATCATTTACCACAGATTCCGCTGCTCCACCGGCCGCTGCTCCTAATACAAAGTTTCCTGTAGCTGCTGCTACCCCACCGCTCATTGCTCCACCCGCAAATGATGATGCTGCTTTTCTAAACGTAATCTTCTCCCCAGTAACCAAACCCGTTCCTACCGTAATCGCTGCATTTACCACTCCCCCTACTACCGCTTCAATTACTATATGCTAAAAGTTTCCATCCACATCCACATAACACATCGGACTGTTCATACAGTAAGCGTATTTATTTAACGTCTGCGGATAAGGCGTGAATCCTTTGATATTATCTGTCCCGGCAAAACGTCCCTCCAGCGCCTGGTACTCTCGGGCCTGGGCATAATAGGTTCTTGCGAAGTCTGGGAGCCACTTAATTTTTCCCCAGCCTTCTCGAACTGTTCTAACCTTTTACTTATCTCGTATCATTTCTTCTACTGGAATGTTAGCTGCTTCGATTCTCTTCAAGAACATACCTGCACCATCCATATACCGGTCAACAAAAAATGCTTTTCTTCTTCGGTCTTTTACATAAACCTTCCAACCGCCTCTCGTATGTTTACAATGTGTAATCTCCGAAAACTGAAATTGTTTTCTAAAGATAAAACATTTGGTGACTGTTATATCATCTTGATCTACTAATACTTCCCAGATACCGGCCAATGGGAAAATCATTAACATTAATCCAGGGGTTGCGACCAATATAAGTATTATCACCAAAAATGTTTCCAATTGATTTGTCAACTCACCCCAGATTAAAATTGCTCCCATCATACCTGCTTCAATTGCTCCTATAAAAAAATATCCAGATGATAGTTTTATTAAGAACTTTTCCATTGACTCTCCATTTACGCGCTCCTTCTTTCTAGCTAGCTTTTCTAAAATTGCTAAAACTCCTCCCACTATTATTACTGTAATAAGGCTTTTCATGAATACCTTCCTCCTCTTCTCTTATCCAATACAGTTTGCCAGATAGATTTCATCAATAAAATCAGATAAACCACCTTTTATCCAGTCCTTCAACTCATTATGCCTTAATAGCTTTTTAAGAAGATCTTTGGGCTTACCTAATAGTTTTTTCCCAAAACTACCCACAAATCCCATCTTTAATATCATTTTCAAGGCTTCAGGTGATAATTTTACCATTTCTCCCTTCTTCCATTTATTTCTTGCATATTCTTGATAAACCTTATAGTAAAAATCATTGTCATCTACAGCCTTAACCAAGCTGCTTCCCTTTACTTTATCTGTAATAGTTTTTACAATCTTGCTATCCTTAACCTTACTTGCCAGTTTTGATCCGCCAATTTTTTTTGCTATTTTTCCTCCTACGAATGCAAAAGCTGCATCTGTTCCACCTTTTTTAACTGCATTTCTAACCATATTTTTAACTGATGTTCTTCCCCAATCATTTACCACAGATTCCGCTGCTCCACCAGCGGCTGCCCCTAATACAAAGTTTCCTGTTGCTGCTGTTATGCCACCACTAACAGCACCACTAGTCGCTACTGCCGCAACCTTTCGTAAAGTTAACTCCTCCCCAGTAACTAAGCTTGTACCTATCGTAATCGCTGCATTAACCGCCGCCCCAATCCCTGCACCGATAACAATATGTAAGAAGTTTCCATCCACATCCACATAACACATCGGACTGTTCATACAGTAAGCGTATTCATTTAACGTCTGCGGATAAGGCACAAATCCTTTAATCTGATCCGTCCCGGCAAAACGTCCCTCCAGCGCCTGGTATTCCCGCGCCTGGGCATAATAGGTTCCTGCAATCGGATCATACTGGTACCCGGTATAACCAAACGGCTGCAGGCTGTTCTGATCCTGGTATAAATCCCGGCCAAATTCATCATAACCATAGTATTCTTCTAACATCCCCTCACTGTCCAGCAAACGTATCGGACTGCCCAGTTCATCCTGCAGGTAATACCGTGGATTTGATTCGTTCCTGTCATCAACGACTCCCGCCGCAAATCCATCCCACAGATAGCTCTGTGTCCCGTCGTCCTCAATCTTCTGCAAAAGGTTATGATAGTCTTTTGTCATATCGATGATATAGTCAATCTTTTTCGTCGGATGGAAGGTCTGTTCCTGCATGCTCGGCTCAGGATTCATGTTCCCGGTCTGCTTTCCGACCCGGTGCCCCAGTCCATTGTATTGATATCTTGCCGCATTTCCGTTTTTATCAACCGCTTCCTCCAGACGGTTCAATGCACCATAGACATACTGCTTCTTGACCCGCCCGTTTTCCATGACCTGGCTTAGATTCCCCCGCTTATCATAACGGTAGGAACGTTCATTCCCTGCATCCACGCTTTTTACTAACTGGTTCAGGCTGTTATAGGTGTAGTCAGTCGTCCTCCCCTGTTCCTGTCTGCTGGTACGGTTTCCAAAAGCATCGTATGTATATGCACGTTGCAGGACGCCATCCTTTTCGACACTCTTTAACCTTCCGATAGGATCATATCCGTAAGCATAGTTCCCGCTTTCTTCCTTCAGTCCCCTCCGGCTTTTTTGGATACTTACTTTATTACCGGATGCATCATATCCGTATTGGTAAGAATCCAGAACTCCCTCTTTATCACTGTGGATAAGGCTGGTGATCAGCCCTTTTTCATCGTAGTCATACGCAGTCTTCATCCCATTCGGGAATCTCTTTTCTTTTAAATAGCTGGCATTGTCATACGCGTAACGGATCACGTTATCGCCATCCCTCAGTTCACTCAGACGCTGATATTGATCATATCCATACTGCACCTTCCTTCCGTCCGGATAGGTGATACTGGTCTTTTCTCCTGATCTCCCAAAGGTATAGGACAGCTCTTTGCCATCCGGATAGGTGACCTTCTTCGTCCTTCCATTGGCATCTGTTTCAATCTTCGTTATGCCCAGCCAATCCTCAACCTCCTGCAGATGACGCAGGGCATTGTATCCCAGCTTCACTTCTTTACCATCTGCATATTGGATATGTTTCACATCGCCGTAGGCGGTGTAACCATATTTCGTTAGATAACCGTCCTGATCGATCTTACTTAATAATTCCCCTTTCGGGCTATAGGTATATTTCTCTTTTTGGCTCTGGTCATCGGTTACTGATATGACCCTTCCCATGAGATCCCTTTCATAAGAAGTCACATGGCAGATACGGTCTTTGGCATTACGCTGCTGCACCTTTTGCAGATCCCCGTCTAATGCCTGCTGTACGGGATTGGCCCCGTCAGCTCCATCGTTTTCTCCATACTGGCGAATTTCAATGAGACGGTCGCACACATCATAGGAGTATACGGTCTCATTTCCCAGAGGGTCAATTACCTTTGCCAGTTGTCCGGTTAAAGTATATTCATACTTTGTCACATGTCCAAGAGCATCCGTCATAGTTGTTACATTACCGATACTGTCATAGGAATAACTCTTTTCTGTCCCATCACTGCCGCAGATCTTTACGACATTATCCAGACTATCATAAATGTAAGTAAATTGATATCCTCTTTGATCAGAATAATTGCTGACATTCCCATTTCCATCATAAGTGAAACATTCGGTTGTTCCGTCCGGATAAGTAACCCGGGACAATTGTCCCCCAGGCTCGTACGCATGATGCGTGACCCGGCCTCCTTCATCAGTGATACTTTCGATCTCGCCAAGTGCCGTATAGGTATAGGCTCTGGTCTCGCCCATAGTCCCTGTTTCGGTCAGCAGGTTTCCTTCGCCATCATAGGTGAACGACACTTCGTTCATCAGCGCATCGGTCACTTTGGTCAGATTGCCTTCGTCATCATAATCATACTGCAGATGTGCCCCTTCGGGTCCGGTCACACCTGTTAACTGCCCCAGGGCATCATATGTAAAGAAGGTCTCATTTCCTTCTTCATCCACCATCTTTGTCCGGTTCCCATTGGCATCGTATGTATAGCGGACCACATCACCATTGGCATTGCGGACCCTGCCTAATTGATTATGGTCATTATAAATATAGGTGGTCTTTGCTCCATTTGGCTCTATGATCCTAGCCAGGTTCCACATCGCATCATAGGTGAAATGTGTCTCCCTTCCCAACTGGTCGATGACCTTCGACGGCCGGTTGAGCACATTGTACTCCCGGCGGGTGATGCTGCCGTCAAAATCTTTGATTTCCGTGATCTTATTGCTTTCGTTATACTGGTAGATCCGCTCATCTCCATTGGCATTGATGACCTTTATGATGTTATCATCTGCATCATACACAAAGGCTGTTTTGTTGCCGTTTCCATCTACACTTTCCACGACACGGTTCAGACTGTCATAACGGTACTGATTGACACTGCCTGCGGCATCTGTCAATTGTACGATATTTCCTCTCGCATCGTAAGTCAGCCGTACTTCGCTGCCGTCCGGCTGCAGGATACGTTTGGGCCATCCCGGCTTTTTATATTCGAACTGATACTTATTGCCCAGCGCATCTGCGGTTTCAATCAGATCCCCATTTTCATTATAGCGGTTTTTTGTTTTTACGTTTCCGTTTACCGCTATATCTGTGGGCTGATTACGTTCATCATAGCGAAGCTGCGTCGTTGCACCTAAAGCATTGATGACCCTGGTCAGGTTTCCTTTTTCATCATAACCATACTGTGTCTTGTTTCCCAGCTTATCTATCACCAAGGTTTTCTGGTTTAGTTTATTATATTCGAACCGCTCTTCACCATCGCTGTAGATATGCTTCACATCACGATAATGTGCATCATGGACATACGTTACTTTGCTTCCATTTCGCTCCGTTAAGGTCACTGTCCGGTTTTCATCATCGTATTCATAGGTCATGCTTCCCCCATCGGGGAATTTCTGATGGGTTGTCCGCATTTGGTCATCAAAGGTGTTTTCGACCACCACCACATCCCGTGCGTTCTGGATGCTTTCCATTTTTCCGCTTCTGCTGTAGCCGTAACGATACCAGTGCCCCCGCGGGGTACATACCCTGATCAGCCTTGTGCCTTACATCTGGTAGGTCACCGTCCTGCCGCTGTGATCTGTCACTTGATACAGGCATCCTTCCTCCGTATAGGAAAGTATGAAGGCTTCCCCTGTGGTCCATTCTATCTTTGACAGACACCTTCCTTCTCCGGCCCTTCATAGTGCAGGATGGTCACACTTCCGTTTAGAACCTCCTACCGGAAATAATACCCTTCTTTATCAAAGTAGTAGTGTTCCTTTCCGACATCTACAAGCTTCACCTCATAATTATGACTCCAGTCATCACCAAGGCTTCCGCTATGGTCATTGATGGCATTATAAAAGCGCCGGAAGATAAATGGTGTGCTTCCTTCTATCTGCAAATCTGTCCGGTCATAGATGAAGTTACCGGTGCTTAGATTTACCGGATCATCGGAAAAAGTGGTGCTGCTTCTTTCTGCCCCCTTCATATTGGACATGACCTGCTCTAACTCCTACTTCGTATCCTCCACCCGGCACTGGCCGTTTCCAGTGATGCCATAAAATCGGCATAGCTTACCTTCAGGGATGTTTCCCCTAGAAAGCCTTCCATCTTTGCCAGCACCTGTCTAACCGCATCGATCTGCGCCTTGATGGAATTGGTATCTGCAGCATAGCTTTTATCCTAGCTGCTGATCAGTTCCACCCTGGTCTTGCAATTCGTCAGCTTATTGGTTAAACCCTGAAAATCAATCTCTCCTGCCACCGATATAAAGCTTCCGGCAGCACTGGCCACCGCTCCAGTTGCAGCCTCGACTGGCACCTAGGCAGCAGCATTGTTTGCTTGATTCGCGGTATCCTTGATATCCTCTAAATGTTCTTTGCACTCTTTCGTGATATCCTTAAGATCATTACAGATATCATTAATCTTTGAATTATAAAAGACTCTATCCATCTTTTGTAATTCCTTTTTAAATAAAGAACTTACAAATCTGTTGAATCATTTTAATTGATTTTATCTAACCAGTTTCTAGTCATTTTCGAAACCTTTAAGTTCCTCTTTATTTCTATTTTGGGCAGGTCCTTTGTATACTGGTATATTACGAACTTTTAAATCATTCAAAAACTGTGTATATCCCCAATATATAGGCGGGACTCTGAATAACTTCTTCTCTTTTTGATACACCTCAAGTCTACCATCATATAATATTTCTGCTTTCGTAATTTCAGAAAAATAATATATTTTTGTTTGTTTTAAAAACCAACTAAACTTTATTGTGTCTCCCATTATACAAATTCTGTTCTTATAGTACATGACCGTATTCAAACATCCTACAAATACATATACTATTCCAAAATACATGAGCGTAGGTATACCTGCCATAGAACATAACAATAAAAACAGACCAACAAATACATATATTATTAGAAATTTTTTCACACTTGTACTTGCATGTACTACATACCCATTAGATATTTTATCTCCTTTATGAATGGATGGGGTCATTGCCTTGTCAACAATCATCGGCACTATATTAATAAGTAATAAAATAATTAAGAATGATACCAAGTATTTCACTCATCTTTTCCCCTCTCTATAATAACTCCATATCGTGTATGTGGAAGATATTCCACTTCAATATATTCTCCTTCTTCAATGTATGTAGAAAAGACCAAAATTTCTTTTAGTCGTTCTCCAGTATCACCATCTAATAAATGCAGTGATTGCATCTCGATATCTATATTTCTCCCTCCTTTACTTTTACATACTGCATGTCCTTTTGCAATTACATAATCCTTTTCTATAATATGGGAAATATCCTGTGTAAACCGAACAATAAATTGAATTGAAACTATACACATAATCCCTCCGAAACATATTACAAGTCGTAATAGAATATCCCTGTATATGCTAGAGGTCATTTTTTTTAAAGTAACAAAATCCATAAAAAAATTTCTCCGTTTTATTATAAAAATACTAAAAACGCAAATAAATCCTAATAAAAGAACTACCCTTCCACTTAAACGATAAAGTGTATATCCCATGGTTTACCCCTTTCTTAAAATTTTTATAATGTCTTTATCATAGTAATCCAACCAACATAATAAAGGTTAGACTGCTATTACAATTGGAAACATACCTAAAACCGAGTATAATGACTTTTTTACTCTATGCATTCTTCAATAGCATTGACACCTTTATCAAATATTTTTTTCATAAGTTCTTCAAATATAGATGGCAACATCTGAGATACCCATGCTTTAAACATAGTTTTTAGACTCATGGTATATGGTGTTCCATTCGCTAACTTTCGAATTCCCGACCAAAATATCGCCGAAAAACTATTTCTTCCTTTATTAACTCCTGTTACTTTTATCTTATCACTTAACCAGCCCAATATTCCTCCCAATAATGAACTTTCAGCCGTATCTGCTATTATTTCACCAACACCCCTATTCTTAGTTCCTGTTATTTTCTCTAATATATCTGTTGTTAATGTAGATATACCACCATTAATAGCACCTATCGCAAACGGAGTAGTTAAAACTGATGCTGCACCTATTGCCTTGGCTGCCGCTGGAACACCTAAAACACCTCCAATTGCACCTCCTAACGCTGACCCTAAATATGTTTCAATAGATGAAGTTTTTCCAACAACTATATCCCCTACAGCAGTAGCACTGACTCCAACGCTAGCACCTACAATAGCTGCTGTAGCAACCGCTCCCAGTCCACCAGTAGCTACCGTTATAGCTGCTATACTTACTGCTCCTGCAATTGTTGCCACCCCATTTATTAGTACTTTATTATCGTTATAAAAATCTCCGATTGCCTTCCCAGCCTTTTTTACAGCCTTTTTTACACCATTACTAACAGTATTCCATGCATTTTTTGCGCCGCTCTTTATATCATTCCAACTAGGCCATAAGCCATCCAAATCTACTAGATTCAACGGACTATTAAAACAATACGTATATTCATTCATTGTAAGCGGATATACCTTATTCCCCTTTATTATATCCCTTCCACTAAATCGGCCTTCATTCGCCCGGTACTCCCTCGCCTGGGCAAAACAAGTTCCTGTAACACTATCTCTCTGGTATCCTGTATAACCTAATGGCTGTAAATGACTTTCTTCCTGCTTATATAAATCCTGACCAAATTCGTCATATTCATAGACTTCCCTTAATACTCTACTCTCATCCACAAGCCTAATCGGGCTGCCTAAGTCATCCTGAAGATAATAATCATAGCTTATGATACCTGATGCTCTTATCCCTCCGGTTTTCTGATTTTCTTCTGTATACACACTCGCAGCATTTCCATCCCATAGATAGGTCTGTGTCTGGCTTCTTTCTAAGCCCTCTTCTCTGCTCTGCAACAGGTTATGATATTGCCTTGTTAAATCAATCGTGTAATCAATCTTTCCAGTCGGCACAAAATATTGTTCTCTTAATTGGTTCATCGGGTCTAAGCTGCTCTCTGTCTGTACCTGCTGTGCTCCTCTCAGCGGGTGCATGTCTTCTATGCTTCCTGTCTGCTTTCCAATCCGATGACCTAAGCCATTGTAGCTATACCACGCGACCTCCCCCTTATGATTCCTTGCTTCTTCTAATCGGTTCAGTACTCCGTATAAATACTCATTTCTGACTTGCCCGTTCTTTACAATCTGGGATAAGTTTCCTCTCCTGTCGTAAGTATAAACCTCTTCTCCTTCGATGTCGACCTTCTTTATCAATTGATTCAAAGCATTATAGAGATAGGTGGTCTCTCGCTCACCGTCTGCTGTATCAACATCCAGCTTCCCAAATCGGTTGCCAAAAGCATCATATGTATACGCGCTTTTTAAGATACCTTCTTTTCTGACTTCTGTCAGTCTTCCAAGCGCGTCATATCCATAACCATAACCTCCGCTCTCCTCTTTAAGACCCCTCCTTTGTTTCTCAATACTGATTTTGTTTCCTAAGTTATCATACCCATAGCGATAGGCATCTAATATCCCTTCCTGATCTTTATGGATAAGGCCTGTCAACTGCCCCTTGCCATTGTATTGATAGCTGGTTTCCATTCCGTTCGGAAACTGTTTATGGACCAAGTCACCCATTTGATCGTATCCGTATGTGATGATACGGTCTCCGTCCTTTAGCTCGGAAAGCCGTATATGCTCATCATATCCGTAATGCACGGTCTTTCCATCCGGATAGGTGATGCTCTTTCGCTCTCCCGCTATTCCGTATGAATACGATATCTCACTTCCATCCGGATACCTGATGTTTGTAGCTCTTCCCGCAGCATCATTTTCTATCTTCGTGGTTCCTATCCAGTCCTCAATCTTTTGCAGCTGTCTCAAGGGATTATATGAAAGCTTAACCTCTCTCCCATCAGCATATTGGATCTGTTTCACGTCTCCACGAGCATTATATCCATACCTTGTCAGGTAACCTTCTCTATCTACCTTCTCTATCAATTCTCCCTTTTTACTATAGCGATATGTTTCCATCTGTCCTAAAGCATCCGTAATTGCTATAATCTGACCACTTAGATCTCTTTCATATCTGGTCACAAGGCAGTGTTCCCCATTTTGGTTCTGCTCCTGTACTCTAATCAAGTCGTTATCGATTCCGTTTGTTTCTTCTCCAGCCGACACCTCACCATACTGACGGATTTCGATCAGATGGTCACATACATCATAACTATACTCAGTCTTATTTCCTAACGCATCAATAACCTTCTTTAGCTGACCTATTAAAGTATATTCATACACCGTTTTGTTTCCTGCTCCATCGGTCATGGAGATGACGTTCCCAATACTGTCATAGGTGTATTCTTTTATCTCCCCTTGGGTTTCTTCTTCCGGGGCTCTGCCTTCGATCTTTATGATCTGATTCAGGCTGTCATAGATATAACTCAGAATGTAACCCCGCCTGTCTGTATATATCTTTACATTTCCGTTTCCATCATAGGTATAGGTTTCCTTTGTTCCATCTGGATAAAGAATCTCTTTTACCCGTCCCCCGGCTTCGTAGCTATATCTTGTTTTTCTACCTGCCTCATCGGTGATACTTGCAACCATCCCAAGTCCGGTATAGGTATAATTCCGCTCTTCTCCCGCCGGTCCTATCTCTCTGAGCAGGTTTCCGTTTTCATCATAGCTTAAAATGACCTCATTGCCCAAAGCGTCCGTGACCTTCGTTACATTTCCTTCCGCATCATAAACATAGCTGATCTCACTTCCCTCTGCGCCCCTTACCTCGATTAGCTGTCCTACAGCATCATAAGCAAAGAAGGTTTCATTCCCTTCCTCATCCACGATCCGGGTCCGGTTTCCGGTCACATCGTATTCGTAACGGATCACATTGCCATTGGCGTTTCGAATCCTTCCTAACAAGTTATCCTCGTTATATAAAAAGGTGGTCTTCGCTCCATTTGGTTCGGTTACCCTCGCTAAATTCCACATCGGATCATAAGATAGAACCGTCTCTCTGCCCGCCGGATTGATGACCTTACTGGGACGGTTCAGGACGTTATATTCCCTTCTGGTCTCACTGCCGTCGAAATCGATGATCCTTGTCACCTTGTTGCTCTCATTATATTCATATCTTCTTATATCGCCATTCGCATTGGTGACGCTTATGATGTTGTCTTCTTCGTCATACGCATAGCTGGTTTCGTTTCCATTTCCGTCAATCGCTTTACTCACACGGTTTAATGCATCATAAAGATACCGGCTGATACTGCCTGAGGCATCGGTCAGTTCCGTGATATTCCCCCTGTTGTCATAGACCATCTCCAGGATGCTTCCATCGGGCTGATGGATCCGCCCCGCCCTTCCTTTTTTCTGATACTCAATCTGATAGGCGTTCCCTAAGGCATCCGTTGTCTCGATCAGGTTACCTGCCGCATCATAACGGTTCCTTACTTTCGTGTTTCCATTGACTCCTATGTGGATCGGTTGGTTATTCCCATCATACATGAGTTCTACTTTTGTTCCCAGGGCATTGATCACCCTTGTCAGGTTTCCCTTCTCGTCATACCCATACTGGGTCTTATTTCCGGCCTTATCGATCACCAGGGTTTTCTGATTTAATTTGTTGTACTCAAAACGCTCCTCCCCATTTCGGTAGATATGCCTGACATCACGGTATTTATCATCATGGATGTAGGTGACCTTGCTTCCATTGCGCTCAGTCAAGATCACTGCCCGGTCCTCATCATCGTATTCATAGGACATGCTCCCGCCATCCGGGAACGTCTGATGGACCGTCCGCCGCTGCTCATCATAGGTGTTTTCAACCGTGATCACCTCTCTTGGATTCTGCACGCTTTCCAGTTTTCCATTGATGCTGTAACCATAACGGTACCAGTGGCCCTTTGGGGTACATACACCGATCAGCTTTGCTCCCTGCATCTGATAGGTCACCGTTCTGCCGCTATGGTCCGTCACCTGATGCAGATATCCTTCTGCCGTATAAGAAAGTGAAAAGGCTTCTCCCGTGCTCCGTTCTATCCTGACCAGGTGTCTGCCGTTATCTGCGTCTTCATAATGCAGGGTTGTAACGCTTCCATTTGGCTCTTCCTGTCGGAGATAGTATCCTTCTTTATCAAAGAAGTAGTCCGTCTGGGCGGTCGTTTTATAAAGGTACCCTTCTTCTGTCTCTGCCAGGCTTCCATTGCTATGGTACAAAGAGGTATAGATCCCGGTAGAGGTCTTTAAAAAGCGTTCTTCCTTCCCCTCCTCTAATACCAGCACCTTTTCCTTTCCGGCATCTTCGAGCTTCACCTCATAATTGTGGTTCCAGTCATCACCAAGACTCCCGGCACGGTCATTGATCGCATTATAAAAGCGTCGGAAGATAAAGGGCATACTTCCTTCTATCTGCAGATCTGTCCGGTCATAGATGAAGTTTCCGGTACTCAGGTTTACCGGGTCCTTGGAAAATATGGTACTGATTGTTTCCGCTCCCTTCATGTTAGCCTTTACCTGATCTACCGCCTGCTTAGCATCATCCAGATCCTTTTGCCACTGGGTACTGGCGGTTTCCAGCGATGCCATGAAGTCTGCATAATTTACCCGCAGGGAGGTTTTTCCCATGAAGCCTTCCATCTGCGCCAATACCTGTTTGATGGTATTGATCTGCGCCTTGATGGAATCGGTATCTGTACCATAGCTTTTATCCTGACTGACGATCATTCCGACTCTGGTCTTACAATTCGACAGCTTTGTGGTCAAAGACTGAAAGTCGATATCTCCTGCTGCCGATGTAAAACTGCCGGTGGCACTGGTCACCGCTCCGGAAGAAGCCTCGGATGGCACCTTGGCAGCAGCACTGTTTGCTTCATTGGCTGTATCCTTTATATCCTCTAAATGATCTTTGCACTCTTTAACGATATCCTTAAGGTCATCACAGATATCATTGATCCTTGCTTTATGAAAGACTCTATCCATCTCTTAGATTCTCCTCTTCAACTATTTGTTCTGCTTTTCATGTATGTTTTTACGGCTTTGCGTCCCGCCTTGCTGAACCGCCCGGGATCCCCTTATATCCATATTTTTAAACTCACTTACCGCCGACTGGATACTGCCTGCAAACTTTATCAATGTCGTATTTAACTGTTTTGCCATAGCTTTTTCTGCTCTCAGTAAAGACCTGAGCGCCTTTGCCTGATCACCTTTGGATTCCGTAAAGCCAGAAAGCAGACTGTCATAATCAGAAACAACATTACTGCCGCTTACTGTACTTTTAATACTATTTACTGTACTCTCTACAGCTGAATAATCAATTTTTAATGAGCCCATCCCATACCTCTTTTCTATACTCTATAAATTTTTTAACACATAGTATCATAATCATCTACTACCGTTTGGAAACTTTCTATTATTTCTTCATGTGCACTAAACACTGACTCCATACTGCTTTTAACAGCATTTATCTCTTTTATCAGCGCATTTATCTTGGGTGTCAATTCCTCTGCATAAAAGCCCCCACCGCTGGTGTTGAGTTTTTCTATTTGATTTACTACTGTTTTAATTTGATCCAAACAATCATCATGAACATTTTTTACACCTGATTTTAATTTTGAATATTCACTATCGATTAATGCTACTTTATCTGCCATACTCTACTCCTTCTCAAGGTTGATTCTGTACATTGGTTAAATGAATGTTCCAGTTTGCCCTCTCACCGTTTAATGCAGTGATTCTATTATCTATTGTTGAAATCTCCGTATTAATTGCTGTAACAATAGCCTCCGCCTGGGTTATCACAGTGTCTACATCGGTTTTAAAAGTGGAAACTTTTGGTGCCAGAGTATTTGCCATTTCTCCTTCAAAAACATCCTCTTTCTTCACCGTTTCCAAATCACCTGTAATCTTATTTTTACTGCTTTTCAAACTTGTTATTTGTACCTGGCAGGTGTTTTTTACACTTTGCAATGCCGCCTTTGCAGTATGACACTGGCTTATCTTCACATCTATTGACCTGATCTGCCCGGTTATATAATAAATACTATACATAACTCCTCATCCTCCTTACTCATTCTCAATCAATTTAATCTTACAGTTAACCCCCCGCTTATGATGATACCCCAGATCGATCATCCGGTTATCCTCGCGGATTCCGGTATAACTAAACATACCCTGCTCCCTGATGCTGCCAAGCACAAGCCCTTCCATCGGAGTCGTCAGCAGATTAACAAATTCACTTCCCGTAGTCTTCTTGATCCGGATATCCGATGTTGCCATTACCAGAAAACCGAATTTAACCGCCTCTGCCAATGCATCAAACATACCATTATCGCCGACCATGTCATAGATCTGCTGCAGGCTGTCCAGCACGATATAAATTGTTTCCATCGTCTGGCAGAATGCTTTCGGGGTCAGTCCTACATCATCAATCCTCGCTTCTTCATAAAGCTCCCTGCGGTCTTCAGCCATATTGCGGATGCTGCCAAGCAGCTCTTCTGCTTCCGCTTTAGTATTGGCATACCGGACACCGTCCTGACCCGCGTACACCCGCAGCATACCCTCTTCATTATCGAATAGATATACCTTCTGACCGGCAGCATGGTGCATAAGGGTCTTGACCGTATTGGTCTTTCCGGTTGCAGAACCTCCGACCACAAGCACCGGCGCCTCTCTGAAATCAAGATATTTAACCTCCAGTGTATCGATATCAATACCGGCTGGCAGCAGCGTCTTATCATCCCGATAGCCCGGATACTGCGAAAGCATATCGTAGCGCAGCACTTCCGGTAAGACCGGAATACCCCTGGCTCTTTCCTCGGTACTTGCATCAGCCACCTGCTTAATCAGCACCTTAAGCTCTTGGTTATAGATCAGTTCATCTTCACAGGATACCGGTGTATACAACTGCATCAGATTAATACTGTCCTGCTTTACCAGTGCCCGTCCCTTTTTATCCTCCGGAAGCTGGATCTGACTTCTGCCGATAAAGGCATTATTCTCGCCATCCACAAAGTTAAAACCGGCGATTCGTTCTTTGAAATTTCCTTTCGTCGCAGCACGCATAACACTGTCCCGTGTCATCGTGACCACCAGGTAAACACCAAGCCCGGCTCCGTCCCGGGATACCTTCTGGAGAAATGCGGTCATCTCATCGCCCAACTCACCAACAATATCATAGTTATCTACCGCGATTACAATTGCCTTCAGCTTTTCTTCCTGACTCTGATTATAGACATTAAAATTCTGCGCCATGGCTCTGGCAAACAGTTTCTTTCTTTCCGCAATGGTATCCAGGATCAGCCGCTGGAATTTATCCAGCTTTTCTGTTTCATCAAATCCCAGATAATCAGCTACATGAGGCAGCCCCTTATACGCGATCAATGCACTGTTGCCTAAATCCAGTATATATATATTGAGATTCCTAACTGCATTTTTCATTGCCAGACCCACAATGATATGTCCCAGAAACATCGATTTACCATAACCGCTGGAAGCCATGTAGAGCAAATGGCCATTCTTCGCCAGGTCCAGAACATATTCCCGCTGCGCCTGTTCCTCCGGGATATCGATCATTCCCAGTCCCAGCGTCGTATCCAGCTCCTTAAACGTACTGCTGTCCACTGCTATTTTGGTATGGGGTGACAACAGCATTCCCGACAGTGAAGGCAGCCACGGTTTCTTTACCGCTATATTCTCCCGGCTGTTATATACCTCATGCAGATGGGAAACGATCACATCCAGCTGTGTCGCTTTGATCTGGTTACTTTCTTTTGGTCCGCTTAAATCCTGATTAACCAGGACCCCCTGACCGATTTCATTAACTATATATACTCTGTCATCCTCTTTCTCATCGGCAGTCTGCTCCTTTTGATAGGCGGCACCACTCCAGGCTGACTGGAATAATTCATAAATTTCGTTATTTCCCACCTGCAGATAGGCCCGCCCTGCCTGAGTGATGTTGGCGGCATCCGGGGTCTTGAGCATTTCTTTGCTGTCTCCCTCGTTCTGCACTTTCAGACACAGTTTAAACTTACTGTTGGTCCAGATCTGGTCATCTACCACACCACTGGGCTTCTGGGTTGCCAGAATCAGATGGATTCCCAGACTTCGTCCGATTCTGGCTGCTGATACCAGCTCCGACATAAACTCCGGCTGTTCTTTTTTCAGCTCGGCGAACTCATCACTGATCAGAAACAGATGGGGCAGCGGCTCCTTAACCTTGCCCAGTTTAAACATCTTGTTATAGCCATTGATATGGTTCACATTATTATCACTGAAGATCTGCTGACGCCGCGCCAGTTCGCTTTTTATCGATGCCATTGCCCGCATACTCTCAGCTTTGTCCAGGTTCGTTATGGTTCCCAGCAGATGCGGCAGCCCGGCAAATAAATTAGCCATTCCTCCGCCTTTATAGTCAATCAGCAGAAAACCCACCTCATGAGGATGGAAATTTACCGCCAGCGACAGGATATAAGACTGGACGATCTCTGATTTACCGGAACCGGTTGTTCCTGCTACCAATCCGTGGGGGCCGTGTGCTTTTTCGTGGAGATTCAATTCCACATAATCCTCTTTCGCCCTTACTCCCAACGGCACCGCCAAAGATTTGTGCGATTGATTCTTCTCCCAGCGCTTATGTACTCCCAGCTCTTCGGGATGCTCAATTCCATACAGCTCAAAGAAGGTGATCGCCTCCGGGATCTGACTGCTCATACCCTGGACATGTACAATTGCACTTAAGGTTCTGGCAGTACCTTCTAAATCCATCTGTTCCACATGCTGGATTGCGAGTTGCTGATTGATCCTCTGGCCTTCATTTAACAGCAGCCGTCCATCTTCCGTATTTTCCAGCAGGCAGACGGTGTGAACATTCTCCGGCAGATTTTCCTGCTGGTCGGTGGTATAGATAAAACTAAATCCAAGGTTATGCTCTTTTCCCTGCAGATACTCCATCACCGGATGATTCAGGATCAGGGCAGGTTCGTCGATAATAAACAGCATATGGGGCGAAAACATCACCTCCTGCTGATCTTCTTCCTGCTTTAGCTTTCTATCCTTTAATATCTGCTGAATGCTGCCGAAGATCTGGTCTCTGGCTTGGGGATTATATATTTCACCCGTGACATTAATGGCATCAATATGGAGATGGGGATACCACTTCACATAAGAAAACTCCTCACGATACGCTTCGTTATGTATAAAGATAATCTGTAACTCACGGTAGCTGTGGAAAAAGGTCAGCTGCATCAGCATATACTTTAATTGTTCATGGATATTTTTCTTGCTTCCCACCAATCCCAGATGAGCCTTTTTCAAATCCACCGCCATCGGCAGATAATCCACCTTTTTATATTCTTTGGGAATTTCTTTGGCGATTTCTTTTAGCTTATCCTGGTCCATTTCAATCTCATCATTTTGATAAGAAGCTGTAATATATGATTTTCCTTCATGAAAACCTAAGTTTACCTGCAGAAAATCTTCATCCATAGCTGAACGCTCATACAGCCGGCTGCTGTAGCCCCGGATCATTTTCTCCAGCATAGTGGCGTTGGGATATTGATACTCAAACGCTTCTTTTTCTTTCTTCCGCGCTTTTCTGATACGCTTTCTGATCCGGACAAGATAATCTTCATATACTTCTTCCCGCTGTTTATTTTCCTTTTTTATCTCCTTTTTCTCGGTAATGAAATTCTTAACGGAAAAGATAGTTGTGATAACCGTCATTCCCAGGCTCATATATACGTACAGGCCCCTTTTCATGACAACTCCCATCAATACGGTAAAGGCAGCCGTGCTTAATGTGGGGATGATCATCTGTACAATCCCGCCTCTGCTGAATTCTTTCTTTGACGGCGGTGATTTAATCTGAATCTTTTCTTCCTCTACCGTATAGATCACCCGCGGAGAACGTTTGTAATAAGGGAAATCCGCAAACCGCTTTTGCTCCCCCGGTACTTCTAACAGCTTGATCTCTCCCTGGGATATATCGCCATCTATTTCAATGCATTCGTCAAAGAATGTGATGTTATAATTGCCAAATGAGATGTGATCCCCTCTTTGGATTTCAAAACTTTCATCGGATATTTTATTACCGTTATGATATACAGCTTGCTCGGCTGATATAAATATCTGATCTTCCTTGATATGGAATTCTACTTCTCCGATATCACCTAAGATAATGTCAGCATATTTACACGGCTGTTTTCCGGATATCCAAAACTCATCTTTCCGCTCATAAGTATGCATACTTCTACTCCTCACCTGCTGCTTCTGCTGTTTTTTCTTCACTATTTTCTTCACTTTGAGCTTCAATCTCTGCTTCCGGCTCGTCTGTCGAATATTTTTCACCCAGACTCTTGATGCTCTGCTCTAATTGAGAGATACGGCTTTCCTTCTCTTCGCCTTCTATAGTCGTACTGCTCTCCAGATAATTTAATTCTTTCATGTAGGCATAGATCAGCAGCTTATCATTTGACAACGCCTTTGCCAGACTCTGTGCCTCCTGTGCCTCTAGCCGGCCCAGATGGATCCAATATTCCAGCTCTTTTTCATTGCTGCTCAATGACAATTTTTCAATAATATCTTCCATTTCATCTTTTTTCAGACTCTCACTTTTGGCATACGCTATTGCTAAAATATATTTTGTACTGGTATCCATCTGGGCGGGCTGTATTTCTTTCATACTGTCAATACACTTAACATAGTCATTTGCGGTGTAGCCCTGATAAGCTTCGATTACTTTATCCTGAAATGGCATTACTTTGACAGATACATATCCCAGATATACTGCTGCCGCAACAAATAAAATCGATGCCCCAATTGATACGATCGTCTTGACTTGATGGGTTCTTTTTTTCACTCTTACCGTAGTTGATTGGATTCTCTGCTGATATTCATTTTTTCTCCGCCGCAGGGTATCAGTTAACTCCCCGACGGTTGCTGCTTCATAAAACTCTTTAAAGGCAGCCTCCTGCTTCAGAAGCTTTAGACCGCTTTCCTGCAAGGTCTTCAAACCGTACTTCTTACTTAATATCCCACCGATAAAAATTTTGTATATCACCAAAAACATCCCATCTTCTTTTCCCTCGCCTTTGTTATACAAATCCCGGTGTTTGATGTAGGGAAGGAAATTTTCATCATAATATAAGTTTTCTTCTGTCAATGATATTTTATATGTTTCAAGCAGAGACTCCATGATATGGAAGTTGATCAAAAACTGATACTGCACTTCCTTTTCCTCCTGCTTAAGTTCCGATGCCGGCTTCATCCCGGTAATATCATAGGTGAAGACAACTTCTTCTAACCCTTCTTCATAGGTACACGGTAAAAAGCAGGGCATAGTATATACCAATTTCTCATAATCAAAATGCCCTTTTGCTCCTAACGTAGATTTTTTAATGCTTTCAACAATTATCTTATCTTTTTTGCTCATCTTTTTCTTCCACCTTTAAGACTATTTCTGGTTACCCGCCAAGACAGATTTGTATTTACTCACCACCAACAGAGGTGGGGATCTTCAAGATAACTATTTCTGTTCCTGTATATATCTCAGCTTCGTTATAAGTTAATTCTGCCGATACTCTTCTGCCGCTGTTTTTTATCTGTACTTCTTTTATATTTTGAAAAGAATTAAATTCTTCGATATTCTCACTCAGTACTCTCAGTGTTGTTTTTATTCTCTGTTCATTGTCCACTTGTATATCCAGTTTTTTACTGCTTTTAAAATCAATGATTGTTATAGTAATTTTCACGAACTCTTTTTCCCCTTTCTTACTTTCTCGATCAGCATCCATACAACGCCTGCCAGCAGTGCTCCTAAAATCGTAAATCCAATCATCTCCATGGCAGTTGTTTCTTTGGTACTATCTGCCGTAAAATCCTCTTTAACAATAACTGCCGTTTCAGCTGTAATTACCTGTTTAAATGCCTGATCAACCCCATCTTCCGGCTCATTGACAAATACACAATCTAAATAATAATCCCGTTCTTTCTTTTGTTTTTCTTTTTCAATCTCCAGTTTCTGTTGAAAATCTTTCGAAAACACCGAGTAACCATACATGTCTGCCATGGTAGTAGTTGTACTTTGTTTTTTCTCCAGTACACTGGTATCCAGTTCCATATTTTACCTCCTGGCTGTAAATCGGATAAAGTGAACTTAGTTTCAGAGGGAGTTTTTGACTCCCTCTGAACTTTAGTTGAACCCATCCAGGGACTTAGCAGCTCTGATCCCGCCGTCTAAAGTGGAGGATCAGAACTGGAAAAGAGCCGCAAGAATCCTTGCGGCTCTTTTCTCTTTACTGCTGCATCTGACTCTTCATATCGCTATCAGCTTTTGCAAAGTTTGCAGAAATCTTTTCCATCTGCGTAGCCATGTCTTCAATTAAGTCTCTGACATCATTCAGCGTTGTCTTGGCCGTATTGTACTGTTCTACATACTGGTCACATGTTTCTGCTTCCCAGATGTCCGGCAATCCGTTAATTACGATTGTCATCGTTTCAATACACTTTTCGAATGTTTCGCCCTCAGTTCTTAACTTTCCTGCTTCTGTTCCCAGGGCTTCATAATCCAGTCTTAACATGATAAATTCCTCCTTGTTTTGTAATGTAATATATAACTAAACGTGAATAACACATTGAGCTACCATAATTTAAAAATCTTCTTTTTTCCTGTGAACCATCCGCCTGGCTACCCCAAAGAGACCAAAACCAAACACGATTACGGCAATCAGGACAATTAACATCCATTGCGGAATATTACTTTCATTTTTGAAAATTTCCTTTATCGGTGCGGTAAGCCCCATATCCGCGGCTGCCTGCGGTATCGATTTTACCGACTGTGATCGGTTCTCTAACAGAAGCGGTTCTGCAATAAAGTCGTATACCTCTTTGTTTTCTAATTCTCCCAGCCTTGAATACGCAAGTCTGGTACTGAAACTCTTCAATGTTGAAACATTTTCTTCATTGCTGCTTTCTCTGGAATTCTTAGCAACTGCAAGGCCGTCTTCTAATTTTTTATTTGAGGCTTCCTGCCCATCGGATATATTTTTCTGCAGCGCTGTTACATTGTTGCTGGTTGCTTCATAGACATTGGTTGTATATGTCTCATACTTCTCATTATTTGCATTTACTTTTTCTGAGATATCTTCGTTATTACGCTGCAGTTCCTCGGCATATTTACCCACTTCATCATCCTGTATGTACGAGCCCAGGCTGAATATGGACAACCCGCTGTTTAACTGCATCTGAAGTGCACTTTCATCTGAATATGCCGCAGTTACATCATTTACCTGAGTTTTTAAGACACTGACATTGTCCTTATAATCCGTCACCAGACTGCTGTATTCATTATTTCTCGCAGTTCTTCCCTCCTGTGCCGCACTGATCAGCTTATCTATTTCATCACCTACCAAATGTGTGTCTATCTCGGGCATCTCGGTGTAGTCAGTACCATCGATGGTAATCTGCGGCGCGTTGATCTTTTCCTGCGGAACTACTGCGTTGATTCTAATTTCTTCAATATCCATATTGGCATCCGCCGCTGAAATCAGGCTTTCTGCATAGTTTTCATAGTCCTCATAAGTCGTTAAATTTTCTCCCAACAGGACCTCTGTCATCGATACATTGGTCCCCATCGCCGTGTTGTTTTCTGCCAATGCATAACCAAATTCGACATCTGCTGCCGTCACGACATCAATCAATTTTTGAACATATGCGTCTATTATTTCTTGTCTATAGGTTGCTATTTCCGTTGTTACTTCTTCTGTTTTATTAATCACATACGTCTTCTGAAAGGCCGGTATTGTATACGCCGCCCCATCAATCGTATAAGGAATCGTAGTATCTACCTCGGTTTCTGCCCCGATATTGCTATCAAGCTCCGCAACGAAGTTATTGTAACTATCCGCTGCCGCCTCATGCTTTGCATTCTGCTCCACAACCGACTGGTTAAACGCCTTTATATTTTCATTGTAAACATTTAACACTCCCGTACCGCTCGTATCGTTGACAATATAATCCTTACTCTTTTGATATTTCTCATCTTCATTTCTTGCTCTGGTGGTATCATCCACCTCATTAACAGCTATATTTTCTATTTTATCCGTAACATTCCGGATTCCCTTTTCGGTCGTTTCCTCTTTTTCCTTAATCGTCCCCGTTTGGCTTAAGAGATCGTCCAATCCATTCTGCCCATCCTGCACATATGTTTTATATGCACTGTTGATATTGGAAAGCCCGGTGCTGTTAGCTCCATAGTTTTCCGACAGATCCAGCGCACTGATATTCCTTTCCACTGTTTCCATTTCCGGAATCTCGATGATCTCCATCAGATCATAACCGTTGACCGCCAGCAGTTTTTCCATATCCAGTGTATCTCTTTGCATGATTTTATCTGCTGCATCCTGAACATCATGATATTCTTTCAAAAGAGAGGATGTATACACTTTACTCAAGCTGTTGCTAAACGTATTATAAATATTAACAATACTCTCTAATACCTTTTCTCTCTCGGTTAATTCTATATCTGCCGCTATCGCATATGTGATCGTAGATTTGATCGGCTGTTGATTGATCGTCATCACTTTTTCTGAAAAAGTATTAGGGATAATAATATATGCACTATATTCCCCCAACTCAATTCCCTGTCTGGCATCTTCCAATCCGGTCACCTTTATATTTTCAGACACTGTTTCAATCAGGTTGCTGCCATAATTTATTTTCTTATCATTCCTTACAATCCCTTCATCTAAATTGACAATAGCAACAGGCAGATCGATCTCCACCGCACCTTCAGACTTTAACTCAGTTTCCTTTGCAGCCTGAACAGTGACTGCCTTTTGTATTCCCAAGTTATTTCCAATCTGAAAAATAATGCCTATCGCCATCAAAACTCCTAACGTCCTCACTAATCTCCTCTTCATACACACCTACGCCTTTCTTAAATATATGGTATTTCCTCATTATCTTACCTCAAAATGCAAAATCTGACATTATTATACCAATGTTTTTACATATTGTAAATATTTACCTTCATTTTTATTTAAGAAAAAGTTACATTTCAATGTGTGAATCAGGAACACTCTTTTCGTAAATTGCTTGAAAAACCAGCGGCCAAAGGGCATGGGATTACTTCCGTAAACAATTGGCGGCGGTTTTAGCGGCGGCGGAATCCACTGCTTACGGAAACTTAAGCGCGAAGGCTTTCCTGAGCGCTTTAGTTGTAGTTAGCTGTTAGTCCGCCAGAGCGTTGCCGCGTTTACGGAAGTAATCCCATGCCCTTTGGCCGCGTCCGTTAGCTACGATACTATCCGCCCAATCTTTTGTCAGGCGACCTCTCTGCAGTTACTTTTCACCACGTAACCAGCAACACGCTTCGCAGCGTACAGAAATTATGCATATTGTGATTTCAAAATACCTATGCTATACTTTTTTTAGAATTTGCTTAACGGAGGAGAACCATGGGAGGATTTTTTGGCGTTGCATCAAAGGAAGATTGTTTGTTTGATCTCTTTTTCGGAACAGACTATCATTCGCATTTAGGAACAAGACGAGCCGGAATGGCAGTCTACGACTCACAAAAAGGATTTGACCGGGCAATTCATAATATTGAAAACACCCCTTTTCGTACTAAGTTTGATAAAGATTTTCAATCTATGAACGGTACATACGGTATCGGCTGTATCTCTGATTACGAACCTCAGCCCTTAATCGTACGCTCACATCATGGCACCTATGCCATTCTTACAGTCGGCAAGATGAACAACATGGAAGAAATTGTCGACAACATTTTCGAAACCGGACATGCACATTTTCAAGAAATGAGCGGCGGATTTATCAATGCCACCGAGCTGGTATCAGCCATTATCGACCAACGGAATAGTCTGATCGAAGGTCTGCAATACGCGCAGAAACTAATAGATGGTTCTATGACCATCTTAATCATGACGCCCAAAGGCATCTATGCTGCGCGTGACCGAATGGGACGAACGCCGGTTAGTATCGGCAAAAAGTCTACCGGCCATTGCATTTCTTTTGAAAGCTTCGCTTATCTGAACCTGGGATATCTCCCAGAGAAGGAGCTTGGTCCGGGAGAAATTGCAATTGTGACCCCCGAAGGTTATAAGACTCTGATCGAGCCTGGGAAAGATATGAAAATATGTACTTTCCTCTGGGTATACTACGGCTACCCCTCTTCTTCCTATGAAGGGATCAGTGTTGAACAGATGCGTTATGACTGTGGTGCTCTTCTGGCCAAAAGAGATGATGCCCAACCAGATATTGTCGCTGGGGTGCCCGACTCCGGAACCGCGCATGCGATTGGATATGCCAATGCATCCGGAATTCCCTTTTCCCGCCCCTTTATCAAGTACACCCCGACCTGGCCGCGCTCTTTTATGCCGACCATTCAAAAACAGCGGGATTTAATTGCCAAAATGAAGCTTCTGCCGGTACATGACTTGATCCATAACCGAAAGCTTTTATTAATAGATGATTCCATTGTAAGAGGTACACAGCTTGGTGAAACCACCGAATTCTTATACCAAAGCGGTGCCAAAGAGGTACATATACGGCCTGCGTGCCCGCCGCTTTTGTTTGGATGTAAATATCTGAACTTTTCCCGCTCTTCTTCGGAAATGGATCTGATCGCCCGCCGCGTTATCCGTGAAATAGAAGGCGATTCACAATATACCGATCTGAGTGTTTATTCCAATTCGGAAACATCGGAATATCAGGCAATGGTGACAAGGATCGGCGAGAAGTTAAACTTTACGTCTCTGCGCTATCAGCGTCTTGATGATATAATCCAATCAGTAGGAATTGACCGCTGCCATCTTTGCACTTACTGTTGGGACGGCCAAGAATAAGTTTATATTTATATTGACTTTTGGTTTTATCTGTGAGAGAATCCATATATGTGTATTAGAGGGAGTAATTCCGTACATAATATCTGTGCGAGGTAAATCAACAGCATGGCGATGGATTCGTCTGGTTTATCTATAGAGAATGAGACTCATATATAGTTTAACTATATATGAGTCTTTTATGATGTTAGGGAATTGAATTTTATTCGGAATTTTCTAACATGGTGCATGGCTCTATTTTTGATGGAAATTACTCTGTATTTTAAGGAGGTTTTTTATGAATGAGTATTTGCAGCCAATTGATGAGGTATTAAAAGAAAAGAATGCTTCCCGCGAAGGTCTTTCTACTTCGGAATCGGCCAAACGTCTGGAACAATTCGGCCCCAACAAGCTGGAAGAAGGTAAGAAAAAAAGCTTAGCTAAACGATTTCTGGAACAGCTGGCAGACCCGATGATCATCATCCTGATCGTAGCTGCTGTGGTTTCGGCCATTACGGCAGTCTATGCCGGAGAGTCCTTTGCTGATGTAATCATCATTATGGCCGTTGTCATCATCAATGCTACCCTTGGGGTGGTTCAGGAAAGCAAAGCAGAAAAAGCAATTGAAGCACTGCAGGAAATGGCAGCCGCTACATCGAAAGTACTTCGTGATGGAAAGCAGGTTACCATCCGCAGTGAAGAACTGGGCCCCGGCGATATCATCATCCTGGAAGCCGGTGATGCAGTCCCTGCTGATGCCCGTATTCTGGAATGCGCCAGTCTGAAAGTAGAGGAAGCCGCACTTACCGGAGAATCTGTTCCGGTATTGAAAACAGTGGAAGCACTTACACTGGCTGATCAAAAAGATATTCCTTTAGGTGACCGTAACAATATGGTTTACATGGGAAGTACCATTGTATATGGCCGCGGTGCTGCAGTAGTAGCGGCAACCGGAATGAATACCGAAATGGGTAAAATAGCAAATGCCCTTACACTGGCAAAAGAAAATGCAACTCCTCTTCAGCTGAAGCTGAATCAGCTGAGTAAAATACTAAGTATCCTGGTTCTGGGAATCTGTGTTGTTATCTTTGCAATCGATATCATCCGTTCCTATCCTAACGTAACCTTCAACAGCGTTCTGGATACCTTTATGGTAGCGGTAAGTCTTGCTGTCGCCGCCATCCCGGAAGGACTGGCGACCGTAGTGACCATCGTGCTTTCCATCGGTGTTACTAAAATGTCCAGGCAAAATGCTGTTATCCGCCGCCTAACGGCAGTAGAAACCTTGGGTTGTACCCAGATTATCTGCTCTGATAAAACAGGTACCCTGACCCAGAACAAGATGACTGTAGTCCGGCACTCCGGCTATGATGAAAAGTTCCTGGCTACTGCCATGGCACTATGCAGTGATGCTGAATTAGGGGAAGGGAATGAAGCAGTTGGTGAGCCAACCGAGTGTGCATTAGTCAATTACGCATATAAGCTGGAACTTCCAAAGCCGAACCTAAAAGAAACATATAAAAGAATCGGCGAAGCACCATTTGACTCCCTCCGTAAGATGATGTCAACCGTGCATGAAACAGAGGAACATATCATCATCCAGTTTACCAAAGGAGCTCCCGATGAAGTATTGAAGGTCTGTTCCAAAGCATTGATCGACGGAAAAGAAGTACCGCTAACCGATGAAATCCGAAAAGACATCATTACCGCCAATAAAAATATGGCGGACCAGGCACTTCGTGTATTATGTGCTGCTTACCGCAAATGGGATCAGGCACCTGATTCCTACGAAGCGGATAACCTGGAAAACGACCTGTGTTACATCGGCCTTACCGGCATGATCGATCCGATCCGCCCGGAAGTTAAAGCAGCTATTGAAGAATGCCGCGAAGCCGGCATCCGCCCGATCATGATTACCGGCGACCACCGCGATACTGCAGTTGCCATCGCTACCCAGCTGGGCATTATCACCGATCCTTCCCAGGCAATTACCGGTGCTGGATTAAACGATATCAGTGATCAAGAACTCCCGGATAAGATTGAGCAGTTCTCCGTTTATGCCCGGGTACAGCCCGAACACAAAGTCCGCATCGTAAAAGCATGGCAGGCTAAGGGCAGAATTACCGCTATGACAGGTGACGGTGTCAATGATGCACCATCGATTAAAAATGCTGATATCGGTGTGGGAATGGGTATTACCGGAACTGATGTTACTAAAAACGTAGCTGATATGGTTCTGGCTGATGACAACTTTGCTACTATCGTAGCAGCTGTCGAAGAAGGCCGCCGCATCTATGATAATATCCGCAAATCGATTCAGTTTTTACTTTCAGCGAATCTTTCTGAAGTACTGTCAATCTTTATTGCAACACTGCTTGGATTCACCATTTTGAAACCGGTGCACCTATTGTGGATCAACCTGATCACCGACTGTTTCCCGGCATTGGCACTTGGTATGGAACCTGGTGAAGGCGATATCATGAAACGTGAACCCCGTAATGCCAAAGACGGCATTTTTGCTAATGGCATGGGATTTGACGTAGCTTTACAGGGTATTGTCTGTACCATCATCACCCTGTCGGCTTTCTATATCGGTCACTATATGGAATCAGGCGAATGGGCTTTTGTCAATAGTGCAGATGGAACCACCATGGCATTCCTTACTTTATCCATGGTAGAAATCTTCCACTCCTTTAACATGCGCTCCCGTCGGACATCCATTTTAAAAATGAAGCACCGCAATGTCTATCTGTGGGGTGCAATGCTCCTTTCCCTGGTTTGTACCATAGCCGTAATCTACGTTCCATTCCTGGCAAATGCATTCCAGTTTGAGCATATCTCACTGGCTGAATATGCTGTATCAATGCTGTTAGCATTCTCTATCATTCCAATTATGGAAGTGGTGAAATTTATTCAGCGTAAGGTAGAGAAGTAAATAGGATTCAAAATTGCGTCAACATAGAAGTATCCACCCAAAACTTGTATACTACCAAAACCCAGCCGCTGTGTACGAGGAGAGGTGCGGTGGTGTTTGCAAAACCATAGCATGAGCTGCTAAAGATACTTACAGAAATAGAGCCCAAATCCCCGGCAAAAACTTGCTTCCCAAGC
>Ga0153940_1000272_pt1 | contig 30218 bp, 16 predicted proteins | sample TSNJ024MetaG_FD_104736 | JGI IMG/M metagenome (GOLD analysis project Ga0153940, IMG submission 104736) | Attine ant fungus gardens microbial communities from New Jersey, USA - TSNJ024 MetaG | ecosystem: Host-associated > Fungi > Mycelium > Unclassified | place: USA: New Jersey, Brendan T. Byrne...
CATATTGTCATGGAGCAGGTTCTGCGTCACACGTGTACCCTGTGCCTGCCAGTCAAGCCATATACCTCTGGTACAGTGATGGATATGGTTTCTGCGGAAGATCACATCAATTGCTGCATGCATCTTGATACCGCCGATTTCAGCTCCGGCAAGATCCTGTTTATTGTTAATATGATGGATATGATTGTCCTCAATAATAGAGAACACGCATCCCAGATGACCTACTATACCGGTCTGTCCGCAGTCATGAATCTCGCAGCGTCTTACAATGTGGGATCCAATTCTTTCTTTTGTCCATCCTTCATACTGTGCCATACAGATAATATCACGCTCATTCTGTGTACCATCCTTGAACCTCTTTGTAGTCCACTTGTTTTCATTATAAGGCTGAAGATATTTTCCGAGGGAAATACCAGAACATCTGGAATCACTAATCTTACAGTCTTCAATGATCCATCCCCTGGACCAATGAGGTCCAATCATGCCGTCCTGATAAGCTGTAGGCGGTGCCCATGTTGTAGCTGCCTGTTTCACAGTAAAACCGGAAAGTGTGATGTTGTCCACTCCTGTTTTACCTGGCATGAAGCAATTGCGCCGTACATTGATTTCAACATTTTCCACATTAGGATCTGCGCCCTGGAAGTTCGCATAAATAACAGTCTCGTTACCATCCTGCTCCGTATACCATTTCATCATGGTTCCTTCAGGATCCCAGGACAGATCGTTACGAACAGGATTTAATACGTCTTCCAGATTTGGTACCTCATACATAGCCTTACCATTCAGATATACTTCACCTGTATGTACGGGCTCTTTGGCAAAATACCAGTCACCCCGGACGATGGTGGTATAGGGGTTATAAGAACCAAAGACACCGTTGGAGATCCTTGCTGCCCATGTGCTATTGTCATGCTTTATCCAATTCCTCACTGTCTCGGCACCGGAAATAACGGCAGCATGTTTCACTTCTGATACATATTTGACTCCCGAACTAACAGGATCAACATATTCACGATATAAACCGGGGGCAACAAGAACCTCATCACTGCACACGGCAATCCTGGCGGCTTCTGAAATTGTTCTGTAAGGAGCTTCCTTCGTACCCCATCCATTCATCGGCGCATCAGCTGATACATAAATTTGCATGGTTTTTCCTCCTATTACGCTGTTATTTTGATTTTAGATATAAATCGTTACATTCCTGTCTGAAAGCTTTATTAGCCTTGATCTTTTCGAATATTCCTGCATTTGCTGAGATAATCATCAGCACTAACAGGATACCGCCCTGAACAATATCACGCACGGTAGAGGACATACCCAGTGCTACGAATCCGTTGGACAGCATCTTCATTGTAAATACGCCAAATACAACTGCAAAAGACATATCGCAGAACTGAGCTATGAACATTGCTATGAACATTCCCATAAAACCATCAAACATAATGGACATGGAGCCCAGGCTTGAGACATTTCGAATCTCACCATTAGAACTTGCATACAGTACAGCACCAATGCCAAGGAAAGCTGCACCCAGCACATAGGAAAGAAATTTTATTTTATCACTGTCAAGACCGACACTGTTTGCTATTGCCTGGTTATTGCCGATGGCACGAAGGTTGTGTCCAAAAGCTGTCTTATTATAAATCACATAGAAAGCAATAAGACATACGGCCAACACAAAAAAGCAATATGGGCTCCTGGTCAGATAAGTATAGTCTGCCGTCAAGTTCAGCCCTTCTGTATAGAATACCTTTGGAAGCGCCTCCCATAAGAGCATCATCCCAATTGTCAAAACGATACTCGGTACATGCATTACACGATATAATGCACCTACAATAACACCCTCAATCAGGCAGATCAGAACACAGAAGAATACCAGTCCCGGAATACCCATTCCTGCAGCTTTTGCCAGATTTCCTCCAACGATACAAGCGCAGAGCATCATACCGCCTGCAGCAAAGTTCATCATACCGACACTCATGTTAAGCATCAGACCATAGCAAATGATAGAAGGCATTACGCACTGGCGAAGTGTTGTAATCAGCATGATTGCGGATGCTGTTCGTCCGCCGCTTGCAATCGCAAACACTGCCCACATGCCCACAGGAATGATGAGTGCATAAATCAGATTCTTAAGAAACCTCAAAGCCCTGGATTGTTTTTTCAATAAAATCACCTCTCTTAAAATATATAGCCAATCATTATACTTCACTGACGGCGGGAAGATAAGGAATCAAGAGAATAGTTAACTGCTTCTGCCTCATAATCAGCGATTGTAACACCATTTGTAAAATACGGGATATATGCGGCTATCTCATCTGCTGTATATGCGGGTATATCTGACTCAACATATTTACAGTATGTCATATAATCATCATAATTTGCAATCTCAAGGTACTGGCGGGTAACAGGTTCTGTAACATCATCAATCAGTCTTGTACCGTCTGCCAGATAGCTGTATAGAACTGCAAAACCCATCTCGGCCGTACCATACTGACCGCCGCAGGTCCATACCTGTGTGCCGTCCTGTAAATATGTGCCTGTCTGACTGGAAATATCAACTGCCGCAATTTTAACATCACCGCCTGTGATGCCTTCTGTCTCCATTGTCAGATAAATTGCATCAGAACCTGCTGTAAAGAAAATACCATCTATAATTCCTGCGAAGGATGCTGCAAACGTTGAGATATCATTTGCTGTTTCCATCATCGTATAGGACTCTGTAAGAGAGTTCATATCATCATGAGATGCTATATAATCACGATAAGCCTTTGCACGGTCATCATGACTTTTTACCAGGCCCTGTGTCGCACCGGAGAGGCATGTATTTCTGCTTCCAGCATCATACAGAGCCTGCATAGCCTGATTACCAGCCCATACATCATCGTCCACAACAGCACCAAGGAAACACTCATAACCAGGTAATGACTGAATCTCTTCTTCAAGAGAAGGGAAACCGCACACTGCCACATACGGAACATTGTACTTCTGGGCAACTGCAACTACGGAAGGGGTGGCACCTACGAAGATCAGACCATCAACATCACCTGCCGCAAGAACTGCTTCTGTATTTGTAACCTGATCATCTGTGGTAGAACCAAATTCATAGAAAATCGCCTCACAGTTATATGCATCGCATAGATATTGAATTGCTGCCTTGAATTGAAGACCCAGCTTATCCGTAAATGCATAATAGGAAAATGCAATTTTATACCGCGGAAGTTCGCTGGCATCTGCTATTGTCAGTTCACCGGGAGCAAAGTAAATCTCTGAGGTTCCAGCCGTTTCTCCGCTGTTATCAGGGGAAGCTTTATCAGAAACTGCCTCTTCTGCTGTCTGGCTGTCACTTGAGGGAGAACTGTCAGTGCCTCCGCAGCCAGCCAGTGTAAATGTCATAACGCCTGCTAATACAAATGCTAAAAACTTTTTCATAATAATCATCCTTTCTTTCATATAAAATATATTCGGATATACCGAATGAGCACCAGTTAATTTACAAGCTTACCTGCACTACGGTCATAGGATAATGCAACAATAATAACGAATAAAGCACCCTTTACACCGGAAATCAATGTGGCATCCAAACCCCAGAGTCCTAAGCCATTCGTCAGGCAGGTAACCGTCAGGGCACCAATGATAGCGGATGAAATCTTACTCTTTTCACCGCCTGCCATTGGGAAGCCGCCAAGTGCAATTGCCATCATAATATTGAACTCATATCCATTTCCAGAATAGGAAGTCACTTTACCAGTTCTGAAGAAAGCAAAGATGGACGCAATTCCTACACAGATACCCATCAGTATATAAGCTATAAAGATCCATTTTTTCCTGTTAACACCGGCCTGTTCTGCTGTTCTCATGTTGCCCCCCAAGGCCTTATTGTACTTACCCGTCACGGTATAGTTGAACAGATAGTATCCAATCAGGATGGAAACTATCAGAATAACTGCCTTAATGGCTACGTTGTTCATAAAGTTGTAGCTCTCATAATTGATTGCTATGTCACTTTTTTGACAGAAAGTCTTTAAGATTCCCTGGAAAGAAGTACGTACGCACATGGAACCAATAAAAATCGGCACACCCAGTTGTAAGGTAATTCCTGACGTACAGCAGGCACCCGCAACACATACAGCTATCGTCATTACAAAGCAAAGCCATAGTGGTGCGCCTTTTAAGATCATAGATCCACACACAAGCTGTGCAACACCCGATACAGCACCAATGGAGAAATCCATACCGCCGTGTGCATAAACAAAAGATGAGCCAATCGCAATCATACAAAGTACAAATCCCTGATTAATCAGGTTACCCAGGTTATCTAATCCGGCAAATGTTCCACCGGTTACAAATGTAAAAAATAAAATGATAAAAATCAGTCCAAAATAAGGGACAATAATACTTAATGTTTCTTTACGGGTACTTTTCCTTTCCAGCTCTGCCTGAATGACCTCATTGATATCACCATGTCTTACAAGAGAATTATCTGTCATTTGATATCACCTCCTTTCAAATAATGTAATCAATAACAACTTTTTCATCCAAATCCTGACTGCGCTGAAGTTCTCCGGTGAATCGGCCATCCTTAAATAACATGATTCTGTCACTCATTCCAATCAGCTCCAACAATTCCTCTGATATCATGATGATTGCTTTTCCCTGACGTTTCAGTTCCATCATCAGCTTGTACATATCAGCCTTGACACCTACATCAATACCACGTGTAGGGCAGTCCAGAATCAGTACATCCGAATCCGTCCCCAGCCATTTGGAAAACACCACCTTCTGTTTGTTACCGCCGGAAAGCTCTTTTACAAGCTGTTTTCCATTACGGCATTTGATTGACATTGCCGCAATCTGTTTATCCGCCAGCATCTTCTCTTTTTTCTTAGAGATATATCCTGTTCCTTTATGCTTCATATTACGGATTGCAGGCAGAACAATATTGCTCTCAATTGAGGAACTCAAAATCACAGACTCTTTGTCACGATCCTTGGAAACATAAGCCATGGCGTTTTCAACAGCCATAACAGATCCTGTTACTTTCCTGCCGCTCTGTACCAGTCTCACCTCTCCTGTTAATGGCTTTTCAATCCCAAAGAGAACCTTTCCAATCTCATGCATGCCGCAATCAGATAATCCTCCCAGTCCAAGAATTTCTCCTTTATGTACCTTAATATTAATATTTTTAAAATAAGGTCTGAGTGAAATATGTGAAGCTTCTAACACCACCTCATCACTGACGGATCCATCAAAGTCATCTCTGTAGTAGCTTCCTATCAGCTCTCGTCCCACCATCAGATTTCGCATCAGTTCAACAGACATGCTCTCACGGTCCAGTGTATCAATGATAACGCCATCCCGAAGTACGGTGATAGTATTACAAATCTCCATCAATTCATCCAGATCATGACTGATAAAAAGAACTGCCTTGTCTTTCTCATGCATTATTTCAATCAACTTATAGATCAAGGTACGCCCTTTTGTTGCCAACGCCGTTGTGGTCTCGTCAATAATCAGCAAATCCGGATCTGTGGACATTGCTCTTGCAATTTCTACAATTTTACGATCCTCAAAATTTAGCTGGTCAATCATCATGGTTCCCTTGATTTCAGGAGCACCGATGTCAGCCAGGATTATATCTGCCGACGCATTGATGCGTTTCCAGTCAAGCAATCCAAACCTTCTGAACTGTTCCAACCGTCCTGCAAAAATATTGGATGCGACTGTAATGCCGCCAATAGTACCCATCTCCTGAATGATCATGCTGACACCATGTGCCTGTGCATCCACCATACTCTGTGGGTGATATGCGGCTCCTTTCAGCACAAAAGTCCCGCTGTCCTCTTTCAGTGCACCGGCAACGATAGATGAGAATGTGGATTTCCCTGATCCATTCTCACCGATTAATCCACGGATCTCTCCCCTGTTTATTTCAACATCAACATCAATCAGGGCACGGGTTGCTCCAAATGATTTGTTTACACCCTTTGCAGACAGCAAAAGTTCTTTTCCCATAAATCACATACCACTCCATTTCCACTGGAAATCCAGCATTATTTCTGATGATTTTATTGCACATTCCATCTACAGCATAACACTCCCCCGAACTAAATCTTTACTGGCACTGCTGGTTCCGATGTACATTTCATATTCCATGTGTTCCAGCTCCATCCGGCCGGTTTCCTCATTAAACCAGCATAACTCCTCAGTCGGACAGGAAATATCAACCTTTTGGGTCTCATCTTTTTCCAAAGAGATGCGTTTAAAGCCTCTTAACAGCTTCACCGGTCTGTCTACCCCTGAATTTTGAAAGCCCACGTACAGTTGGATTACCTCATCACCGCTTCTTTCCCCAGTGTTAGTCACTTCACAAGAAGCAATTACAGCAGCATCCGCTTTTGTGAACTTTGCATTTTTTATTTCAAAGGAGGTATAGGACAAGCCATATCCGTAAGGAACACTTGGCGCAATTCCCGCCTTTTCCAGCCTGGCATAACCATGGTAATACTCATACCACTGATTTTCGCTGTCCCAGTTTACCTGCGGCAGATCGGATTCCTTCATTGGAACCACATAGGGAAGTTTACCGCTGGGATTTACATCTCCATAAATGATTTCAGCGATTGCAGTTCCGCCCTCCATACCGGCATAGTAAGCCATGATAATCGCATTAACACTGTCTTTCCATTCCTCCATCATAATCATGTTGCCGCCAACCATAACAGCCACGGAATTCTTATTCACAGGACCGACAGTCTGGATTAATTCGATTTCATCCTGGTGTAAGCCAAGGCTGTACTGACGATCGCCGCCAACACTTCCTGTATAGGAATTATCCGGTTCAACCGCAACATATTCCCCTTCATCGTCATGATCGCAGCCAACTACAAAGACAACCGCATCTGCGCTTTGCGCCAGCTCCTTTGCATGGTCAAGGTCTTCTCCGTTATAATAAACCACTTCACTCTTCGGGGATACATTTGCCAAACCTTTGATCGGTACGATAACATAAGAGGAACGTACCTGGCTGGAGCCATGATCACCAATCACCTCATTCCTTCCCTGTTTACCAAGAACGACAATCCTTCTGACGGCTGCTTTATTAAGCGGCAGCAGACCATCATTTTTTATTAAGGTAATTCCCTTTCTGGCTGCCTCCAATGCAAGGTTAATGTGCTCCCTGCATCCCAGCAGACTCTCGTCATAATCCCTGTCACAGGCTTCATCAAAAGCAATCAGGGTACGGATGATACGCAGTGCCGCATCATCTATTTTACTTTCGTCCACCAGACCGTCCTTCACTGCCTTTACCAGTTTCTCACCGAAGAACTCGGTACAGCACATCTCCATATTCTGTCCGCCGTTGGCAGCCTCTGCCGTATCCCTTATGCCCCAGCCAAAGTCACTCATGATAAAGCCATCAAAGTCCCATTCCTCTTTTAGAACCCGATTCAACAGATACTCATGATGACCGCAGTGAATCCCTTTATAAAGGTTATAGGAGCTCATGACACAGGCGGCTCCCTGATCAATACATTTTTTAAAGTGAGGTAAAAAGACCTCCCGCTCCGTTCTCTTATCACAATCCACACTAACCTTAAATCTGGAAATTTCCATTTGATTAAATGCATAGTGTTTCACACAGGCGATCACATTTTCCTTCTGTACACCTCTTGTAAGAGCTGCTCCCATCTCTCCCAGGTGAAAAGATTCTTCCCCGTAGGTTTCCTGACTCCTGCCCCAACCGGGATTATAGGGAAGATTGATACAGACTCCCGCAAATAAATTTCCTTTAAAAGCTCTGACTTCCTTACCAATGGCACGTCCGATTCGTTCTTCCAGATCAATATCGAAAGTAGCGCCGCGCAGCATAGAAACCGGAAAACAGGTTGCTTTTCCATTCCCGCAAACCACACCTCTCGGTCCGTCGCAGAACAGCATTGGCGGTACATTGTGTTGTTCTATACCGCCGGCACTATAGGGGATATAGTTATAATGCTTGTTATCAGGATCATCCCTCATATCCTCCAACATACTTTCCAAACTGATATTTCCGCTCATCAGTGAAACCTTTTCTTCCAAGGTCAGTGAATTTACAATCTGTAAGGCTTTTTCTGTATAAGACAATCTTTTTTGTTTTGTGCACTTCATTTTTTAACATCTCCTTTGTACAATATTCTCCAGTAATACCCGGCCCTCTGTCTGATTAAAATCAAGGTATCCTTTTATTTCCCTGCTATCCTTCAGTACAATACCATGCTTGCGATATTCATTAGGTGTTATGCTTAATACCTTTCTGAACGTTCTGTAAAATGTTTTCTCAGAGTGAAAGCCGCATTCATCCACAATACAATTGATCGGTTTATCCGTATACTTTAACAAATACTTCGCCTTATCCAGTTTTCGTGAAAGAACCAGCTCTTTTGCCGAAAATCCAATATTTATCTTTAGCAAACGATAAACCGACTTCTCGCTCATGCCGACTTTTTTATAAAGGTCTCCCAATACGTTTTCATCCTGATAATGAATCTGTATATAATCAATGATATTCATCAATATCTCCATATTCTCATTCTCCGCGGTTTCTGAACCCCGCTGATAAATATCATAGGAAGTGTATTGATACAAATCTGCAATGAAGAGATACAGCATTCCTTTTATACGATAAGCCGTATTTTCATTTCGTTCTATTGCATTCAGACCAATTTGTGCAGCCATTTTTATAAAATGCCTGAATTCTTTCTTCGGCTTCAGCGTTTCTGATTTGCTGTTTAGATAAAAGTGGTATATCTGGCTTGCATCCCTGAAGTCATTGAATAAGTTCTGACTGATCTGAATAAACAGACAGATATTTTCTTCCTCTTCCGTTCGGTATATTTCATGAATCGCTTGTGTATTCACTAAAAAGATATCTCCGACTCCCAGGACAACCGGCTTTTGATCAGCATTTACTAACACACTCCCTTTTAATACTAATATTAATTCATACTCATAATGCCAATGAAAACTGGAATGATCTATTGATGCCAGAAATACTTTTGCAGGATATACGACACGATCCTCTATTGCTTCAAACAGGTATGATTCTGTTTTCACCCACTACCTCCCATACAATCTGCTTTGCTTTGGCATATGATATAAATACTTGCTTAATCATATTACAATAATTTTAACAGTTTCTGTTCCCAAAAAAGACTTTCCGTATGACATTATTGGACATTTTTTCTTTTTTTCTGACATTACTATTGTCTATTTGCACAATTCCTGTCATACTCTCACTTAAGCTTATCATAGTATAATCATTATGGCACAAAAATAAGGACAAGAGAGAAGGAAGCCTGGAGAGGGTTTGATCAGATAGATCAGGTGCTCTTGAGGCTTCCTTTATTTCCATAAATACTTTCTTGCTCTCACTCAAATACTTCTTTCACGGCATCAAGATACCCATAACCATATAGATCATCGGGTTCCAAATAACTGGATTCCGTCCATTCATTCCAACTATTGATTGTAATAAGGGGCGGCTGATATAGATGGGCATCCACATATTTTTTTGCATGTTCCAACATCTGTTTCACATTTTCAGGGGTATTATTCTTTATAATTCCTGGACGCAACTCCTTAAACCGGGGATTATTGTCCCAGCCAATAGAAACATGCGGAAAATATGGAATATCATAGGTTTTTTCAATCCGTTCCCATTCCTTTAACACATCAGGCATGATCTCATTGTAATCCCTATCAATATCTGTAAAGTGAACAAATTGATAATGGGATATACTATCAAACCCTAAAAAATTAACTATCTCTTCCGTTGTTGCAGTGATCCCTGTATCTACTCCGCTGAGATTATAATTTCTTTCTCCCCACATAGTTAATTGAAGATGAACCCCCGGCAATTCTGCCTTAGATACCTGGTTTCTGAACCAGGTAAATGCATCCTTTACTGCCTCAGCACCGTTCAATCCTATAATCAGATTTTGTAAATCATAAATCATGAACACAGACTTACCGTCTATTGTATAATAATTCGGATGCTTAAAATATTTCTCTATTATTCTGTTTGCAATAATTTCAAATTGTTTGCGATCCACGGCACCATTCCAAATAATATCGTCAGGTAAATGTGAATTGCGAATGTCCCAGACATTATTAGCATTATGGTTTGCCCACATTAAATAAAATTTTACCCTATCATTATTTTTTGCTTTTATATAACCATCATTTAGGCAATTTTCCAGAAAGGGCCGGCTGTCATACCAATACCAATCATAAATAAATACATTGACCCCATGATCCGCCGCCGCATTTATTTCCATTTCCATTACATATGGATCCGCTTCATTTACATAACCCCAGAGGGGTTTACGGGGCCAGTTATGCTCTGGGAATTTCTTAACGGAATTCATAACTGATTGCCATTCGCCAATTCCGTTCTGCCAAAATATCCTCGTACGTGGCTCATCTCCTGTATATGCTGGCCAAACATATGCCGCCACATCATATTTCCTTTTCATTGATATAGAATACCTCCTCCTGCTCTTTTCTTTTATATTATCATATCCATGAGTTGCATCACATCCTATGATGCTTAGATATGGTCATATAAAATTAACTTTCTTGATATCTATGGTTCCTGAGCATCTGCTCTTGGCTGCAGATCATTTACATGAGTCATCATTAATTTTACCGGGCCAATCAGACCGGTGGGTTCTATTGCACTAATTGTTGAAAAATAGTCACGGCACTGGTTTGCAAGGGTATTCGTTACTTCAATCACAATAGTATTCCTGCCCTTCTCCAATAAATGTGATATATCATATTGATAGGGCGGACATATCTTTACTCCGGCATTTTGTCCATTAATCCATACCTCAGCAATTTCATAGACTTCACCCAGTTCAAGTATTATGTCATGATTGTCTTTCCATTCAAATTCAGCCTCATATCTTACAGTTCCGCTGAAATTCGGCAGTCTGCCATAAATATTCAAATTTTCAAGCTTATCCATAACACAGTATTCAGTAAACTGGGGATAATCTTCTGCTCTTGATATGCTGACCTTCCACTTAACCTGCATTGTTATCGAACTCCTTCCCTGCATTATCCGACTTTCTGAAATATCCTTAAACTCAGTGATTCCTAATATTATAATTACCGATTCATAAGGCATAAGTTTCAGGTTTATTACAGGACATCCTCTTTTTACTTCATACTGAATATTCATCAGGTAATGTTCCATTGCATTGTAGCATATAGGGATACCTGATTTATTAAATTGTATGGTTGTATTAATTTCATTACATGGATGTTCATTAAAAAACATATAATAATCATATACATCCTTGGTATAGTGATAGTACCTCAACCAAGGTTCTGTTGTTACAGTTCTTATATCCTGAATATCCATCTCTCTTATTGCTCCCACTAATCTGCCAAGCTCTATACTGCTGCAATTTTCATTTATCCACTTTATGACATCTGTGCAGCATGTCACATCACAGGCACATTCTGGTACATTGTCTATAAACAGAACCTCTAAACCTTTCATTGCCGCTTCTTTAATCCACTCCAGCAATTTATATGGTAAAGCCTTGCTGGACGTAATGATTAGGCATCGGAAGGTTTCATCATTGATTTTCAGGCAGCCCTCACCTATTTCGCCATATTCGTACAGAATTTCAGCCCACACTATATCAAAATCCATCTGCGCCTGTGTCAACATACGCGCCGGCTCATCCAATGTCATGCATGGGGAATACCATTCGGCTTCCGCATGATAGAGCAGACCAATGGATGCCTTGTGTACCCCTCCCGATAATAGATTGGAAACATGATTCGTATATTTCATTAGTATAGGAAAATATCTATATTGTGGATTGTGCCCATTTGCATATATATGAGGCGGGCAATCATCATCAGGAAAATCTTTTGGCGAAAAAGCATGTGGAACAAAGTAATTAACACCTCTGACCAACATGAAATCGGTTAACCATTTCATAAGCTTCAAACCTTCATTCCAGCCATATGCACCAAAAATTTCACATATTGTCCGTCCCTTCATTGATGGTTTTAAATGCCCTAATGAACTGCCAAGTTTTGCAAGCACATAGTGATAAAAGGTTCCGTTTCTCTTGTATGAAAAATGAGAGGAAGAATAATTATTATAGTCATGTCCGGGCATGACCTGTTTCAGAACAACATCAATTCCTGACATATCCTGCCCCCCAAGTGCACGGAAAAAGTGACCTGCTCCATAACCAAGCGCACTATGTGCTCCTTCATCTTCAATAACGTGGCCAATATACTCCACCTTGTGCTCACGGCACCAATTTCCTAAAACATACACAAAGCTTTCTGTGTAAAGCTTACTAACCACATCCATATATGTATAACGCGCAAAATTAGCATTATGACCACCTTCCTGCCATAAATAGGGCAGTAAAGCCTTGAAATCAGTCCCCGCAGCTCCTGAAAGGATATCAAGCAAATCATCCCGCCAAGGTAAAGGCATTTTTTCCCGCCCCAATACCGCATTATAGCTTGCAGTATTTCCAAAACGAGGTTCATCAGAAAAGAATCCGGCAAATGTATTGCCAAATTCATCTGAATAATGTCTGTAATGAGGTTCATAAACCGCTTCAATCAATACCTGTGCCCCCTCAGGCATGATTGGGTTTAAATAGTCTTTTGTCTCCTCTTCGCCTGCATTGCGCGTTTTTATAATAAAAAATATCCTCCAGATTCCTTCCGGGATATCCCAATATAATGTATTTTCCTTCATATTTGCAGTAATGACTTCTGTCCTGCTCTTATCTGACAATGATACTGCAACAACAGCAATCAACGTTTCATCCTTATCAATTATGTGATCTGTATAAAATGATGCCCCTTTCATTGGTCCCACCGTATCCAGATGCCTCTCATCCATATACCACTTCAAATACGCAGGGTACTTTTCCTTAACCAACCCATTTGCATAACCTGTCGGGAATCGGCAATCATCCAATATCCACACCTTCATATTTCTCTTTTTAGCTTCATCCATTAAAATATCCAGATCATGCCACCACTTCGTTCCCACAAAATCAGGATGCGGCCTCGCTTCCACACAAAATGCTCCTATTCCGCAATTATTTATGCAGGCCACTTCTTCTCTCATAACTTCTTCACTTTCACCGTGAAGCCATAAAAACGGCAGGATATGATTGTCTATTGTTTTATTCAGTTCATTCATGATGCCCATTTTTTTACCTCTGCAATTTATTAATATTGGAGCACTAATTACTTAGTGCTCCAAACCCCAGAATCAGAATATTAAGATTTAAGTTTATTCTTTCTCTTCCTTTCGTCTTTTACGGATACTAATCCCTGAATAAAGTAACACCAATGCAACTACCGCAATTGCAATCCACCAATTTGCACTCATGCTGTTATTAGCTGTCATTGCTGCCGCTGCTACCACTGTAGAATCATTTACTACAATTTCCATCTCTTCTGCACTGGATGTCTTATCCTTTCGGAATTCTGGAATAAATAGGCTGTTGTCATATGTCGCGGGACTCTTCTTTATTTCAATTGCAGCTGGTGTTAGTGTCATCATGGTGTTTTCAGTGATATTGGAGCCGCTGTTGTTGTCATTATCACTGTTTTCAGGAAGATTATCCGCATTATCTTTAGCCTCCACTTCATCAGCAATAACAAAGATACTAAAGCTGGTAGTAATTACTAACACATAACCGTCTCCTCTCTCCAATATTGGTAACCACTCTTGCGTACCATCATCCTTGATATGAATAACAACCGTACACTTACTGTTTTCTACCGGAATCTTAAGTATAACAGGTGCTATCAACTCCACTTTACCACCATCTTCATCATAAAGTTTGAAATCAAATGCTGTTACGCCTTCCAGCTTCTTACCTGATTTTGGCTGTACAATAGGTATGCTTGTTTTAGTAACGATAAAAATTCCATCTTTATTCGTCTTAGCCGTTATACTTATTATTGCATTTCTTATTTCAAATTTATTTTTATAGTTATTGCTAATATCAGAGTCAAAATTCTTATTAAGTTTTGTTCCTGTAAACTCCTGTATTTTCTGATCTATGTTGTTAAGTATATTCAGAATAACTCCTAAAGTATTTGATGAAATCATTTTATCAATATCCAACAAATCTGCCGCTTTAATAAGTGCAATGGCTTCGCTTATCGCATTATTAATTTCTTCCCTGGTTGATGTTTTATTTAATTGCATTATTTTTTCCAATGCCTTTTCAACAATATCCTTCAATTCAGCCGGTATACCAGGTTCTTCTGGTACCTTTGGCTCTTCGGGTTCTGTTGGATCCTCAGGGTCAACATCTCCGCCACTGACATCTCCACCACTAACAGTAGGATCCTCAGGTTCGGTCGGGTCCGTTGGTTCGATTGGTTCTTTTTCTTGAATTTTATCAAATTCCAGAATTTTATGTAATAATACAGCCGCCTCTGCTCTTGTAAATGTACCAAGAGGATTTATCTCATTGCCATCATCCCCGATCAATTCTGCTTTTACCAGTAATGCTGCATATGGTCTTGCATAACTTAAAATACTGTCACGATCGGTATATTTCGCCAGAATCTCTTCCGTGGCAATCGCAGCTATTTCCTCTTCTTCAACAAGCATACTTAACATCTTTCCCGCAAATACCATGACATCTTGTCTTGTTATTTTTGTATCTGGGTCAAACTCATTGCCTGCCATTTCCGGTGTTAAGCCTAATGCTTTTGCTATGGCGATCTCGTCGCTGTAAAATGCAGAATCGTCAATATCGCTGAAATTACCATCACCTTCCGTATAAAGTCCTAAAGCTCTAATCAGGTAAGCTAAGAATTCAGCCCTGGTAATTTCTTTTATTGGTTCAAACTCTGTACCGCCAATATTTTCAAACACATTTCTGATTGCGAGTGCGTTTATAGAGTTCACTGCCCATGGCACGCCATCCGTATCTGTATACTTGACCCTGTATTTAATAAGAACGTCGCGGATAACATCCAGCCTGACGGGACGCCCTGAATCCCTTAACTCAAATAACGTCGGATTAATCCATCCACCCTCATCATACTCATTCCATGCATAAAGAATTACAGAATTAAACACCGTGTTTTTCTTATTTGCCTCATTCCATTCCAGTGCCTGTTCCAAGCTCTTTGCAATTTCATCATTCGATGGCTGCTCCACCCATTGGTCCTTAAAGCCTTCCGCTCCAGCCAGTTCCCATGAAACAGGATTGTCATATCTGGGACGTTTATCCCAGCCCATACTCACAATAGGAACAACCTGTGCACCGTTTTGACCATATCTTTTTTGGCGCTCATATAATTTCAACTGACCATCAATAATGTTCTCATACGGAACACCGTTTGTTCCGCTATAGGTATATGCGCTAAGCGCATCGCCCTTTGCTTTAATAAGGTCATCCGCACCTAAGCTGGCGCCCATAGCTATAAAATATGGCTGCTGCTTTATCTTTCCTTCTTCCCATGCGTTGTTAAACTGATCTGCTGTTTCTATCTGAACACCTGGGAATAAATAAATTACCGGCCGCCCGTCAGATGTCGTCAAGTATGTTTCGGTATTAATTTCAGCTATCACGCCATCCAAAACATCGTTATCCCTAAACGGTCCCCCAAAAATATAGCACCACTTCATTCCGTTACGGTACATACTGTCAAGATACATCTGCCTCGGTTCTGCCATGGCGCCGGAGTAATAGCAGAAAGCCCAGTAATCAATGCCAGCCGCCATGGCGTATCTGATTTCTCTGTCGATAATTTCTTGTTTTGCACCATCTGCCTTGATTGTTCCATCATCCAGTATGGATGCAAACCAGGGAAGCCTAAAGTGATATTTTTCGGGTGTCAAAGACCTTTCAACCTGCTGTCCTACAAACAGACCTTCCTTATCGGCAGGGGCAGTATTCCCCGTATCTCTATCACCAACCCAAGCGTCCCACCTGATAGCACCGACCAGTGTCTTCTCATTCCTAAGGCTCATGTCAGGCATGGGCAGCTCAGGATCACTTTGGTCCTCCGGGACGCCTATACTGAAGTCATCAAGGTATAGATCCGGCTTAATACCACTTACGCTGCTTTGAACATATAGCTTTACCGCCTCTAATTCACCATCCCAGGAGACAATCTTCTTTTCCGATATCTTAGTAAACTCACCCGGATTCACGCTCGTTGCCGCTGTCGAAACCCATTGTCTATTGCCATTTACAGTAAGCTCCAATACCACCATCAGAGTATCTGTGCGCTCAGTTGTCTTTGCCGAAACTGATAAAATATATTTGCCATTACCGTTGGCTTTGAAAATATCTGTTACATCAAGCGTCGGTGATGCCCAATTGGCAATTCGATTTGTAACCAGACAAGCTTTGCTTCCACTGTTGACAGTATCTGCCGTAATATCAATACCAACTGGTAATCCTCCATTATCCTCGGCATCTTCGTCACCAGGACGGGGATACCAGGATCCAATACCATCCTCAAATCCGCCGTTTTTAAGTAATTCTTCATATATTTCCGATTCATGTGACTCTTCCGATTCTGTTTTCGTATGAAAAGACCATTCCTTGATACCATAAATACGTTTACCGTTTTCATCAAGAGCATTGTTATTGACACTTATAGTATAATCTGTATTGTATTTTAAGGAATTCATGGGCTTAACTGTCAGCACTTTACCGTCAGCACTTAGCAAATATACCGAATCAACGGAAATTGTGCTTCCACTTTCTTTCAGTATGATAGAATCAGTATCTATGGTATCCGCATTCATTGAATTGCTGAATGATATTTCCACTTCCGCATCAACAGATACACTATATAAGCTGTCTGGAGAAGAGATTACCGCAATGGTCGGATCCATCACCTTTTCAAAACGAACAGCATCTGCCCTGATGGCATCTGCACTTCTTGTATTTTTGACATAACCAACAGTTGTGCCGTCAAAATAATATACACCAAGGGTTATCCAGCCAGATTCTCCTGTAGTGTAGTTTAAGTACTGCGTGTCAGTACCTCCTGAATATACAACGTCAATTTTAGCGTTGCGATCACTGGATGAGTGCACTACTTTATAAATACATACTTCATAACTACCTTCAGTCAAATCAGGAGTCCAGGTTACATATGCCCCTGCGGTATAAGAGAATCTAGTACTCGAATCATTATACCCTTTTACACCGCTATCACTCCAGTCTCCTGATTCCGAATAACCCGTATCTCCATTATCAATGATAATAGAAGTGTCCGTCTCTGCACGTACAACCGGATAAACATTAATACTTGTTAAAATCAATACAAATATAAGCCCTATCGCAATTTTTCTTATACTGCCAGTAATTTTAAGTTTCATACTTAACTCTCCCCAATATTCTTATTATCTCTTGTCACCATAAATTTCTTTTCCCTGTTTTATGCTCCACTCCGATAGTCAAATCCACACCTTTTAAAATATAATCAGAATTTCTTCACCCCTTTCCCATTAAAAGCTTATTTTTAAAATACTTACATCATTAGTATATCATTTCAAAAAGTTATGGACATCCTACGAAACTAAGAAATAGTCATACAAATTCATCTTTCTTAAAAAGAATCCTATATTTTTAATCCATAGACAAAGATTTTCCTGATTCATTTTCAATTATGACCTTATACCCATCTGGTACGCTGTATGAATATTTAATCTGCTCTTCTCCCCTCACCCACCAGAAATATACTTCTCCTTCAGGCACAGGTATGCAGCCTTTACATTCCTTCAGGCTTACATCATGGAAGTGCAGATGTACCTCCTTTTCACTTACATCAACCCCAAGGACATCCCTGTATAATATATGTACAACATGAGATGCAAATCCGTGGTTCAGACTGGCTGCCTCATTGTTGTGCTCCCATAAAGTTCCTGTCTTTACTGCCATATCCAAAAAATAATCACATAATTCCTTTATGATTAACCCATTTTGATGATAAGCCGATAATATTTCGAACCGAAGATAATATCCAATAAATGCATTGGCAGGATAAACCTTGGAAAATTCACAGCTGCTCTTTCTTGCTGGACCAAACTTTTCGACAAGGGTATCTAGCAGCCTGCCATGAGCTTTATCAGTAGCTATACCAAAAAAGAAAGCATAATATTGACAGACTTCCGTATAATTTTCCTGTGGTACCAGCCTGCCATTTATCCTGATTGCATTGTCCCTGAAAAATTCTCCATTAAATGATTGTTCAAGGACTACATCTCTGATTTTTTGTGCTCGATCAGTTAATTCATTGTAGCCATATAAACGTCCGGCAGCATTCAATGCAGCGGCATAAAGCATATTTGTGGGATAATTGACATCGTTTACAAAATCATTGGCTTTAGACCACTCTATAAACTGCCATCCTTCCAATTTTTCCAGAAGTCCGTGTTCATTTATATATTTTTTAAGGAAAGCAAATAGCTTGAATACTTTTCCCTCAAGACGATTTACCAGTGTAATATCTTCTGTCCGGTCTGCAAATTCTTCCAGCTGGACTATAAACCATAAAGCCCACTGTGGTATATAAACACCATCATAGTGATCGGATGGGTAACACATGGGAAGCATGCCGTCAGGTATATCAGGATATTTATCTATGAGCAGGTAATTCTCATAAAAGTTGGTTTCTACAAGAGTATTACCTGATAAGTCATTGGCAACACGTGATGTAAAAAAGCTGTCGCACAGCCATCCGGCCCTTTCCCTTGAAGGGCAGTCCATAAATGTGTCCACCGCATTTTGTTTAAATGTATTTCTTCCTGAATCAAAAATCAAATTCAACCGGTCATCGCTGCATTCAAATTCCGCCTCCCTGACATCCGGATTTACATACTCCCTTACATAAATATCACCTATTCTGCATTTTCCTTTTATAACCAATATCTGAAGATATTTAAGAGTATATGGTTCCATTGACTCAAACTTATATTTTCCCTCAGACATTTCACAGCTTATGACATTAACACAGGAATTTCTCTTAAAGTCAATGGTCTCCCCTGTTAAAATCTCATCAAATAGAAAAAGGATCTTTGATGCCTCGTCACATATTATGTCGCACCCTATAAATCCGCTCAGGTTAGTTGCAAAATCTACAATCTGGTATGTACCATGCCCTATATCCATTCTTTTACATGATTCATAACTGCAATCCGTTACTTCACTGGTAAGTATGGCAATTCCCGTGGCCTCCTCCGAAAGTTTGATTTCCAGTTCCTCCTCTTTAAATCCCTTTAGTTGCGGACCTATATTAGTTAAGGAACGATCTCTCCAGATATCTGCATTTTCCACTGCCCGAAACATACCTTTTGAGATATGTTTTTGAGGACTGCTTGTTTCAAAATCCGGATATTTAACACGTCGCGAAAGAAATTTCTTTTGCGACGTCTTTTCCCATGGAATCACTTTAAAAGTTCCGTTCTCATCACTTCTCCAGTCAGAGTACCCCGGATTCATCTCATAAGCCTCCGCAAACGGACGCTGGAAACTGTACCGCTGAACCCTTTGCAGTCTTTCCGTTAAAATACTTGCTGCAAAGGAGTTTTCACAGCTTCCTGTTGCGGCAATCACAATACCATCGGCAATTACCTCTGCCTGTACAAAAGAAGGCTGGTTAAGAGTATAAAAACTGTTAACATTATATCCCGCCACTTCAATGGCAATCATGTTTTTACCGGTATGCAGATATTTCCTGATATCCCACTCATCTATACGATAATACCCGTGCGTGGCAACAGCAGGACCATGTCCCGCAAAATTTCCATTGACATAAAACCGGTAGGTACATGATGCGGCTATTTTACATATGACCTCCTGGTTCACGCCCATATGGATCATTACCCTGAATCCTGCCAATATATTCATCTGCTGCTGCATGTTCTTGAGCCAGACAGGCTGTGCAAGGTTAAAAACACATAATTCCGCTTCCATCCTGTTTTGCATATGTTCACCACTTCCTCATTCATGACCGGATTATATATGGAAACAGTTTAGCCTGTCTGCCAGGCTCTAAACTGTTTCCATATTTCAGCTTTCATATATCCTGAAATCATATACCTCTGCGTATTCTGATCCCCATGTCTCATATACAACAAGTTTAAATGCATTTGCAGTTACAGGTGCAAATTTATGAGTTACAAACCGCTTGTAATTTTCTCTTTCCGATACTACAGTAACTTCGCCTGCGTCCGTTAGTGCAATTAATTCATAAGACTTAATCAACTGAGGTGCCACATGATTAATGACCGGCTTCAAGCATTTGGTATTTAAGTCGGTATTAAACACAAGCTCAATACGAGACACATTCTTTTGTTCTTCAAATTCTATTGCCGCCCATTCAGGCCTTCCAGGCTTCATTTCAGCCGAAGCCCATATATTGGGCAGGCCGCAAGGCCTTATAAACCCGTTATTAATATTTGCAGCATCAAACATATTCTGGTTTCCCGTGATTTTAAAACAAGGAAGCATGGTAAGATGTCCCTCGCTATTTATGCTCACGCATTTGGAATCATACAGCATATCCCCTTCAAAATCTGATTCCATTCCTGCAATACCTGTCATTGGCTTAATTGTAAAGTACATCTTTACCGAAAAGTTTTTATCAAAAAGAACAAATATTTTTTTGCCGCTGCCTGCTGAGGCATTCACTTCAAAATCAATCCATCCTTCCCCATTAACCTCAGCCTCAATTTCTGCCAATTTTTCCTTTACCCTATAGTTTTCCGGCCTTTCCACACAAGAATAAACCCTGAGCTTCACTTTCTGCTTAGATTTCGAACTCAGATAAAAGGAAAGAGTTTCAACCATCTCATCACGGATGGGCAGGATGACCCCATATCTTTTATCCATGATCATGCTCTTTTCCACTGTCTCAAGAGAATAGCTTCTGCAAGAAGACACAGCAGCTACGGCGTTTCTTGAAAAATCTTCCTCTTCCCAAAGACGGTAACCTACTATGGACTGGTCAGACCTCACCAACCGCCTTTGCAGCTCCTTCATATGAGAAATATAGATATCATCGGGGAATATGGATTTTTCAACACACATGGCTGCAGCCATTCCTGCCGCCTGGCCCATCACTGCAGTAGTTTGAATCAGACGCAGCGTTCCCAGCCCTTCATGGGAGGCACTCACATTTCTTCCTGCAAAAAACAGGTTGGAAATGTTGCGTGAATATATGCACCGAAAAGGAATATCCGATATCCCAGGCAGATACTCATGAGTACAGCCCGGTCCAGGATCGGTTGACAGATATCCTCCCGGGGGATGGACGTCAATGGGCCAGCCTGTGTACCCTATTCTGTCATCGAACTTCTTCTGTGTCAAAAAGTCAATGGAGGTTGCTATGTATGGCCCCATTAGACGCCTTGATTCCCTCTTACCGGGAAGATACCCGATCCAATTGATTTCATGATTTTCCACACCTGCATATTGACCGCTGTTCTTTATGTGATTCCAAATACCATATATCAGCTTGCGGAGATGCCATATTACCTTATCATCATCATGGATTGAGTCTAGTTGCCCGCCATATTCAGCCCACCAGAAGCCATAAAACGTACCATCAGGCATTTTACTTATCATGCTTTTTAAACGATTCAGCGTGTCCAGCCTATCAAACTCTATAGCCCATTTAGGCGGCGCATATTTTATAGGATGTCCGGTATCTACTGTTGTAAATAACAGCGTAGCTCCCATGGTTCCTTTATCGGCTTCTTCCGGAGCAAATATTTCATGAAATTCTTCCTTTGCTTCTCTTCCCATCCGGTAATCCGCACCTGACAGAAATCCTACGCTTCCATCTCCGGAACAGTCAATAAATATTTTTCCATTGAATTTTATACTTTTTTCCGAACGCTGCTGTATTCCCTCAACACTTGACATCCTGTCCTGTGAATCTTTATTTACCTTGTATACGCTTGTATTTAAGTAACATGAAATATTGGACTCGTTCAGCACCAAATCAAAATATAGTTGATCAAAATAAAACCATCTCCATTTTCCAGCGTTCTGTGCACGGTAATAAATATGATTATAGACTTCTTCCATAATCCCCGTTTCCCTTGCATATCGGTTCCAGTGAAAGGGATGACTGTCGGCTCCACCGGGACCTACCCTGACCTCACTGCTTGCGGCTCCCCCAAGTACCGGCCTGTCAGATATCAGGGCTGTCTTCATTCCATTCCTGGCTGCTGTAAGTGCGGCGGATATACCGGCCAATCCTGCCCCTACTACGACAACATCAAAATCTTCCTCTACTTTTAGGAGGATTCTGTTTGAAACATCATTTTCTTTTAATATCATCCTGTATCACTCCTTTATAACCACTTTTACCGGGCTAACAAGCTGCCTCAATTTCATTCATGTTATCATATCCGGAAGTAGTACCACATCCTATGATACTAAGATATGGTCATACAAAATTAACTTTTTAATACTCCGTTTCAAAAATTACAGGCAATGCTATTCCTATAGAGAATCCTTCTAAAACCGGATGAATATGTATTCCATAATCTATCCCAAACAGGAGCTTGATCCTCTGATTCACATTACGTATGCCAATATTTTTACCAACAATGACGTTAAAGTTATCCAGTTCCTGATTCATTGCCTCTATCCATTGCTGCTCTTGTCCTTGTCCATTGTCTGTCACTGTAAAGTAAAGCTTATTTTCTATCTGCTTCCCTTCTACTATAATTTCCTCCCCTTCTTTTTTATTTTTAAACCCATGGCGGATACAATTTTCCAGTAATGGCTGTAAAGATATTTTTGTAATGAGGCATTCTGCTATTTCATCATCTATTACCCAATGAACCGTGAACTCATTTTGGTACCTTAGCTGCTCCAGTTCAATATACGCTTTGCAGTATTGTATTTCCTGCTGTACTGAGAAGAAATTACAATCCACTTCCATAATATTACGAAGCATGACAGATAACTTCTCAATCGCCCTTGACACTTCATTGTCTGATTTTATCATCCTGATTGCCATGAAATTTATGGTCTGAAAAGTGTTAAATATAAAATGGGGATTAATCTGCGTCTGCAGCAAAGAAACCTGTGTTTCTTTTAGTTTTGTTACATAATTCGTCAATTCCTCATTGCTTTTTTCATTTTGCGTCAAATTGTTCATAAATGAAGCAGTGATATATTTTAATTCATTATAGATACCTTTCTGTGCGTTTTCTTTTGAATTCATCTGGTAGAACTCCAGCGGATCTTCAATCATTTCAATTATTTTTTTAATTGGTAAAAATACTTTAATCGAAATAAAATAAGCAACAACAATGGAAACCAATGTCAGTAAAATGATTACAGTTCTGATTATGGCAGAAATCCCGTCCAGTTTCTCCTGATACGCCTGCATATCGGTTATATATAAATACTTCCAGCCTGTGATAAGTGATTCCGAATAATTTAAAAAATATTGTTTATGATCTTCTTCAATAATCAGCATTTGATCTCTCTCACTATCTTTCAGATCAGCCAAATACAAATTTTCGTAAAATGACTCTGCTGATTCCCCTATTCTTTCTTCATCTTTACTATATAAAACCCTCCCATTTGTACCAATGATGAAAAAATCCTGCTGATACTCACTGTTATTACTTACCAATCTGTCAATCCATCTATTATCTATATTAATAACAATGTAACCGTCGATGGCAGTGTCTTTTACCACCGGAATACTGATTCCCGTGGTTATGCATGGAGATGTCTTTCTTATGCCGGGAGATTCATATATCTTCTGCTCCCTCACTCTTCCCCATGTATACATTCCACCATATGCAGTGTTCTCTTCCAATTCCCTTAACCACTTCATATCATAGAACATACTGCTCTTCGTCGCACTATCCATACTCACTACATAATCATTGCAGCTTGAATAAATATAAATACTTTGAATATATTCATTACTCATGAGAAAGACATTTTTAATCAGCATACGTAATTCCATTGCTTCTTCAAAAGAAATTCGCTCACCATACTGTGTCTTTACAATGTTTCCAATAAAGGATTCCGTAGCCAGGCTAGTGCCCAGGGTTTGTACATTCAGCTCCACGGTATCTATCGTTTCCTGTACCCGGATCAGGTCATCATACACAAATCTGTTTATATCCTTCGTATTGGCATATTGAAAATAATAAAATACGCAGATACAAAAGCACCATATGGGCACAAGGATAATAAGCAGGATGAGTAAAAAATTATTAAGGAAAAGACTTTTGAATTTATAATTTTTTATATATCTCCATGGATTCCATTTTTTTGCCATGTATTTTCTCCCTCTTCCGGCTTTAACTGCGCCCGATATTCAGACGGTGTGCAATAATAAACACGTTTAAATAATTTATAAAAGTATTTAATATTCTTATAACCCAGGTAGTCACTGATTTCATATACCTTATATCTTGGCTGTTTCAGCAGCTCCACTGCCTTTTCCATCTTTATCTTAATACAGAATTCACTGAAATTCTCTCCGTTTTGTTCCCGAAATACACGGCTGAAATAATTCGGACTTAAGAAAACGGCTTCTGCTGCTTCTTTTAAAGAAACAAAAGCTGTTATATTTTGTAAAACCAGCTTTTTTATCTGTTCCACCATAGACAGCTGATTATCATCCTGGTGCATCTGCTGATATATGATTTTGATACATCTTCTAAAATAAGCTTCTATTGATTCTTTTCTTTCATTAAAGGCTTCTATTTCAACTAAGGATTGTACCGGATACCGGTCCAGCTGTAATTTCAGCATACATTTAATAATGTTTTCCACTCTGCTAATCTGCATACTCCTTTTCAAATGGCATATACTGTCAAAATATATTTGCACTATTTCCCCTGTTATTTCTTCCATTTCATTTGTCATATTAAGAATAAGCAAAAACTGTTGGGAAATAGCCGTAACAACGGAAGAATCCTCTGCAATGATCTCTGACCGGGGATATTGCTGCAGCAATTGCTTCTCCTTACAAAGCTGTTGAAGATAAGTAAAAAAAGGGCTCCATTGTCTATTCAGGTTAAGCTCCGCTTTCATATTACATATATCTTCAATACAATTAACAGCCTCACATACCCACTGTCCTTCAATAACATGATCTGCCAATGCAATAATCTGATAGCTGTCCGGTTCCTCTTCATATATAACGTAAATATGATAAAATCCATATTTATCAGCCAGCATTCTGAATATATTGGTTAAAATATCCTGTGCCAAATCATCGTACTCCTGGAAATACATGGTGGTCAGCTTAGCCTCACAACAGTATAGCCCTTCCAATATCCCGCTTAATCCAAATGTATCCAAATAGGAAACCATGGCTTCCTTCTCCCTGATTACACCAAGCTTCCCAAGCTCAAGAAGCTTTTCTATTATACCGAACCTGACGTTTTCCAACTCTTCTTTCATCTGTAATTTATGCTGCTGTTCCCTTCTTTCCTGATCCAGCTCTTTCCTTATCCTGGCAAAACACTCTACAATTCCGGATATACTGATTGGCTTTAACAGATATTCCTTCACATCATAATCAATAGCCTTCCTGGCAAATTCAAACTCCTGATATCCGCTTAATAATACCACTTTTATATCTTTCTTGTTATCATAAATATTCTTCGCCACTTCTAAACCAGTACTGTTTCGCATCTGGATGTCTGAAAGTACAACATCCGCCTGCTCCTGTGTAAGGAATTCTATCACCTGCTTTCCATCTTCTGCACTTAAAACTATTTCAAATCCAAGATCATCCCAGGATATCAATTCAATAAGGCTCTCCCGGATTAACTTTTCATCATCGGCAATCACAAGCTTATATCTTTCCACAATTTACCTCCTGCCAATAGCTCCCACTACATTATTCCCATTATAGCATGCGTCCTTTCGGGAATGAACATAATTATCCGGATTATCCGGTTATATTAAGGAAGCAACAGCAAGACCGGCATGAATATCGCTCCATGCCAGTCTCACATTAAATCAATAATCAGTTACCTATACCAAGAATGATTTCATTCATTTGTTCAATATAGGTTTCTCCTCCTTTGCTGTACCAATTCTGAAGCACACTTTCATATTCGTCCACGCTCATAGCTCCCATGATAATCTTTGTAATGGCTTCTTTTCTTGTATTCTCTGCTTCAATAAAAGCAGTATCTGTTGTAATCGCAGGCTGTTTTCCATAATTTCTTTCGAATTGTGCCGCAGCAACAGCAATATCGATCCAACCCTTTATTGTTGAATACTGTTCCTCCGGAAGCGATAAGTCAATAAAGAAATTTGCATCTTCCTTTCTTCTGGCAATAATTGTCCCCCAAATACCATTTACTTTATAACTTTTATATAAATCCGCATCAATAACTCTACAAGTTCCATCTGCTTCTTTTTCATAAGTTACATCTGGTATGCCATATAATGCATATTCCCATGCTTGATCACTCAACAGCCAGTCCACCATTTCCAATACCTTTTCCGGATTTTCACAGTTCTTGGTAATGGCAAGTCCGCCCCAAATACCCGGATAGCTTAACATTCCCTGCAAAATACCATCATCATTTACCACCCCTGCCAGATAAGTACATTCTGCGTCAGGATTCACATTACGGATTTCAGTTTCCTTATTTGAGACATGCCCTGCAAAACTAATGGCCGTACCAATTTGCCCTGCAGTTAAGAAACTTGAGCTGTCACTGCTGACAATACCATCCGGATGTGCATATTTATACAGCTGCTGATTATATTCCAATAATTCCAAATAGTTCTCATTTCCTATTTCATACTGGGGAGCCATATAGGAATAATCTCCATTACTTTCCTGCCATCCTAAACAATTAAATGCTCCGTCACATATTGTGAAAAGGTTCCCACTGCTGTCTGGGGTATACACAATACCATAAGTATTTCTGAGCCCATCACCATCCGGGTCATTTTCACAGAAGGCCTTCATTATATTCAGAAATTCCTCCTTTGTCACACTTGTATTATCGGAAGCTATCTGAATGCCCAGATTATTGAGCCAATCCTCCCGAATAACAAAACCATCCACACGGGATACGGTAGTCCTTGGAACCAGGTAAGTCATTCCATCATTTCTAATTTTTACAGCCTCCCACGCTTCGTCATAGGTGTATTTCATAAGATTTGGATAATTTCCGGTTTCCAGGTATTCATCAATTGAAATAATCAACCCATTATCTATTGCGGACAATAAAAGGCTATCCTCATGGGAATTAAAAATGAACACGTCCGGATAATCCCCATCACTCATTGCCAGCTGCAGTTTTTCCTGGTAGGCTGAACTTGGGACTTCATCCCTTACCAGGTTAATGTTTAAAGCTTTTTCCAATTCACTTACAAGAAATTTAGAACTCTCAGCCTCATCTGCTTCACTGTAAGCAGAGAATATCCGGATGTCAACCGGATCCTCAGATGGTTCCTCGGATGACACCTGGGATGACGTGCCAGACTGCTCTACCGAACTGCTTTCCGGTATGGCACTTGCATCTTCATTTCCACATCCGGCTAACGGAACTGTCATAAGACCTGCAAGGGATACTGCTAACAATCGTTTCAAAAACTTCTTTTTCATTTTAAATCCTCCTTAATTTGACATTATTATTTTACCGCTCCCATCATAATTCCTTTTTCAAAGTATTTTTGGATGAACGGATAAACACACAAAATAGGTACCATAGTAACTACAATTGATGCATATTGCAGCATAATGGCTGGAACGGCTGTTCCGGCTTCCGCCAGATTTCCCCCAGTACTCTGTTTGAGAGAATCTGCTGCTGTTATAATCTCACGCAATACCAACTGTAAGGGCCATTTTGCCTGGGTCTTTATATACAAAATTCCATTAAAATAATTATTCCAGTATCCAACCGCTAAAAACAATGTAATCACGGATACAATAGGTTTTGACAGGGGTATTACAATTTTAAACAGAACCTTAGGCTCCGATGCTCCATCTATCTTTGCTGCCTCCATCAGACTCTGGGGTAATGATTCAAAGAAATTCTTCATCAGGATAACATTATAAGCAGTAAGACAGCCAGGAAGGATCAATGCTGTTCTTGTATCATATAGATTCAACCACTTTATCAGAAAGTAATTTGGAATCATTCCGCCATTGAAAAACATAGTAAATAAGATTAATGGCATAATGATCTTACGCCCTTTCAGATATGGTTTGGATAGCGAATATGCTGTAATAACTGTCAATACAACACCTATAATGGTTCCAGCTACAGTAATAATAATTGTTGTCTGATATCCTGTCCATATTTTTGCGGTTGCAAACACTGTTTTATATGTCTGTAAAGTTATTTGCTTTGGAAAAATCATGGTAGGATTTTCCGAATATGATGCATAACTTGAAAAAGATACTGCAATTACATTTAAGATTGGAAATAACACCAATATGTCAAATACAACAATCACCAGAAAAAATATAAATCTTGTTAACTTTCCGTTCTCCTTAACTTTATTTTTTGCATATTTATTTTTCATTTACCATATCCCACCTTCACCATATTTTTTGGATAACTTGTTTGTTGTTATAACCAAAGCAAAACCAACAACAGACTGAAATAATCCAACCGCGGTTGCAAAGCCAAACTGCCCCTGCTTCAGGCCGATCCGATAGGTATAAGTTTCAAATACATCTGCCACTTTGAAGACTAATGGATTATAAAGCATAAATATCTGTTCAAATCCATTTCTTAATAATGATCCCAGCCTGAGGATAAACAAAACAGTAATTGTGGGCACGATACTTGGAAGAGTAATATAACGGATCTTCTGCATAACCGTAGCTCCATCCATCTTCGCTGCTTCAAACATCTCCACATCAATTCCGGAGATTGCAGCAATGTATACAATGGCTCCCCATCCCGCTTCCTTCCATATATCACTGATTACCAGAACACTCCTGAAATACTTTTCACTCTGTAAGAACGCAATTGGTTCATGTCCAAGCAGCTCCAAAAATTTGTTGACTCCCCCATTCGCCGGAGATAATAAGTTGACAATAATTCCAGCCAACACAACCCAGGAAATAAAATGAGGCATATACAGAACAGTTTGTGAGAATTTACAAAATTTCTTCATTTGAATTTCATTAAGAATAATTGCTATGAAAATAGGAATCGGGAATCCCCATAGTAACCGCAACACGCTAATCCAAATAGAATTGCGGAATATTGATTTAAAATTGTCAGACTGAAAAAGTAATCTAAAATTTTCAAGTCCTACAAATTTACTTCCTGCTATGCCAGCAATCGGATTAAAATCTTGAAATGCAATCACAATTCCATACAGAGGCACATAGTTGAATACAATGAAATAAACCAGACCTGGAATCAAAAATATGTATAACCATATATTCTGTTGCATATAGGATTTTCTTTTTTTTACTGTTGCAATTGATGATTTGTTTAGCTGTACTGGATTTTCCTTTCCCAAATAGTTCCCTCCTCTCTTTATCGTTTTATTTATTATAGCAACTTCGGAATTTACTTATAATCCATCAAAACTATTATAAAGGGGTACTATTTTATGATTTCTTCACAGACAATGATACAATCTATATCGCCGTTTTTCACATCGTCTGTCAACCGCTCAAAATCATCACGTTCAAAGTTTACCCCCTGTTTCTACGTTATCCACATAAACCGTTAATCATATTCATAACAGATACTTGCTGTGTAAAAAGCGGGCTGTTACTTCATAACTGAAAACAGTTATTTTGTAACAGCCCCTGTTATACATAAATAGTATCAGATGTTAAATATAGCTTATATCACATTATCTCGTACTGCTTCGAAAAATGTAAGAGCATTTATTGACTTGCCATCAGATGGTTTTATCTTCCAACAATTTAATCCCCACACTTGACCTTTATAATATCCATTTAAGATCAATATACATTGACCTGTATCTTTTTGACCAGAAATCCCCCCTTTCTTATTCATCAATGGCATACAGCCATGAAGTAGTTGATATTGTGGCAACAGCCATGGACCATCAATACTTTTTGTCTCATCAAATGCCCCACTAAATAAATAGTCCCATATTGTGTTTTTAGGCCCAAAATGTCTATAATGGTTATTAGAATCAAAAAAAATGTTATGAAAATCTGTTACTGTTTGAATA